>Ga0071330_1070168_pt1:375000-527052 | contig 527052 bp, 542 predicted proteins | sample GBScel77sediment_FD_63802 | JGI IMG/M metagenome (GOLD analysis project Ga0071330, IMG submission 63802) | Hot spring sediment microbial communities from Great Boiling Spring, Nevada - Cellulolytic enrichment Sediment 77C v2 (version 2) | ecosystem: Environmental > Aquatic >... | reverse complement strand
GGGTATGTCAGAGGGTTGTTCAGAAGGAGAACCCTGGGAACTTCGTCTTGATGCATGCCATGGGGCCGAACGTCGCTGGGGTGATAGGCACCGCGGTTGCAGCAGGGGTCATGCTGGCTATCTTAAGGTGATCTCTTAAGTGCTTTTAAGGGCCAGTGACTTAAATGAGTCACTGGCTATTTTTTTGGTCTTTTGGAGGTGTTTCCATAGATGGAAAGGATAGCTCTTGGTGCTGATCATGCCGGGTATAGGCTGAAGGAGGATATAAAGGCATTTTTGAAGGAGAATAACTATTACTTTGAGGATTTTGGAACCTTCGACACTAAGCCTGTCGATTATCCCGAAATAGCGATAAAGGTAGCTACTTCAATAGCTAAAGGGGTTTTTCCCCGAGGGATATTGATTTGCGGAACCGGTATAGGTATGTCGATAGTGGCTAACAAGGTTCCCGGGGTATATGCGGCTTTATGTCATGATATTTTCACAGCAAGGGCATCGCGGGCCCATAATAACTCTAATCTACTCACGCTGGGAGGAAGGATCATCGCTTCGGAACTAGCCAAGGAGATAGTTAGAGAGTGGCTTGAAACTCCCTTCGAGGGCGGAAGGCATTTAAGGAGGATTCAACAGATAATGGCCTTGGAGGAGAAGTTTATAAAAAAGGATGTTGTGAAGAACGGAAGGCTGGTTATAGTAGATCATCCTCTTATACAGCATAAGCTTTCCATATTAAGGGACAAGAACACCAGTGTTAAGGAGTTTAGAGAATTGATCTCTGAGATATCTGCTTTGATGCTTTTTGAGGTAACGAGAGACATTCCCCTCGTTGAGAAGGAGGTCGAAACCCCAATTTCCAGAGCTAAGAGTTTTGTCATCAGTGGAAAAGAATTAGCTTTGGTTCCCATATTGAGGGCAGGTTTAGGCATGATCGATGGTATATTGAGGCTTATACCTAATGCTAAGGTTGGCCATATAGGGGTGTACAGGAAACCGGATACTCTTGATCCTGTTGTTTATTACTGTAAGCTCCCTAAGGATATAGCGGAGAGGGATGTAGTCATTCTTGACCCTATGCTGGCTACAGGAGGGTCTGCGGTAGAAGCAATAAAGATCGTAAAAGAGCACGGAGCTAAAAATATAAAATTTCTCTGCATTATAGCTGCTCCTGAGGGAGTGGGAAAGGTTCATAGCGCTCATCCTGATGTTGATATATTAACAGCTGCTTTGGATGAGAGGCTAAACGATCACGGTTATATTGTCCCAGGGTTGGGTGATGCAGGTGACAGGATTTTTGGAACGAAGTGAGAGTTTTCTTTTTTCCTTTGCGCTTTCGCTTTTTTTAGGTCTAGTGATATCAAGGTTAGCCTATGAGCATAAGTTCTTAGATATTCCCTTTGAGAGGAAGTCTCACTCCTCCCCTGTAGCTTTAGGGGGAGGAGTGACCTTGTTTCTCTCCCTCTTTCTTACTTCAATGATCATGGGGAATCACTATGATCTTCTTTCTTGTGCTTCATTGATCGTCTTCGTAGGGCTCGTGGATGATATGTTTGACCTGCCTCCAGGCGTTAAGCTTTTGTTTCAGGTGATCCTTGCCCTTTTTTGGATTTATCGGAACCCTATTTCCTTATATGGTTCTCCTATCTTAGGGGGAGCATTCGGTATCCTGTGGATCGTAGCCATAACCAACGCTTTCAATCTCATAGATGGGATAGATGGGCTTGCTTCGGGTGTGGCTTTGATCTCCACTTTGGGTTTGATCTTTGAAGGAGTGGATTATGCTTCCATTCTTTTAGGTGCGGTTCTCGGTTTTTTTATATTGAACTATCCCCCAGCTAGGATATTTCTTGGTGATGCTGGAAGCTACCTTTTAGGGAGCCTGATAGGAATCCTAACCTTGAGTGCTATAGGTGATTTTAGCATATCCTCTATGTTTAAGGCCTCTCTTATGGTATCATTTCCATTGATAGACCTTTTGTGGACCATTTTGCGTAGATGGGTGAAAGGAAAACCTATAACGCTAGCTGATGACCAGCATATACATCATTTGCTTAAGAAGAGGTTTGGGGGGAAAAAAGCCCTTTTGTTTTTGCTACTTCTTCATGGGGTATTTGTAAGCATTGGAGTGTGGTGTTTATAGGATATGAGAAAGGTGGTTTTGATATTTGGGACGCGTCCTGAAGCCATAAAGATGGCTCCAGTTTATGAGGTTTTGAAGCAAAAAGGCACCTTCGATGTTAAGGTTTTGGTTACAGCTCAGCATCGAGAAATGCTGGATACGGTTTTGGATATATTTTCGATAAAGCCCGACTATGATCTCTCATTGATGAGGGAGCGTCAAACCTTAGCTTACATAACTAAGGAGGCCCTAACAGGTGTGGTTGAGGTTCTTGAAAGGGAAAAGCCCGATATGGTTTTGGTTCATGGTGATACTACCACCACCCTTGCAGGTAGCTTAGCTGCCTACTATCTTAAGATCGCTCTGGGGCATGTGGAGGCAGGCTTGAGGACGGGGGATATGTATAATCCTTTTCCAGAGGAACTTAATAGAAGGGTAGCTGATATTCTATCTGAGCTATGCTTTGCCCCTACCAAAAGAGCTGCTCAAAACCTTCTGGATGAGGGTATAGAGGAAACTCGGATATTTATAACGGGAAACACGGTTGTAGACGCCCTCTTGAGGATCTCATCTATAGAGTTTGAGTTCAGAGGAGAGCTAGAAAGATTGTCCTCTTGGGATGGCAGGATAATCCTCGTAACCTTTCATAGGAGAGAGAGCTGGGGAGAACCGTTAGTTGAGATATGCTCCGCTTTGAATCTAATTCATGATTCTTTTAAGGATATCCTAATCGTTATACCATTGCATCTTAACCCTGAGGTAAGGGAGACCGCCTTTAGCGTTCTTAAGGGGGATAGGTATCTTTTCACCGATCCCCTTTCTTACGTTCCCTTTGTTCACCTTATGAAGAGATCCTATATCGTTTTGACGGATTCGGGGGGTATTCAAGAGGAAGCTCCCTCCTTAGGCGTCCCTGTGCTCGTTATAAGGGAGAAGACGGAGCGTCCCGAGGCGTTGGAAGCAGGGGTCGTTAAGCTTGTGGGTAGAAGCAGAGAAAGAATAGTGAGGGAGGTTTCATTACTCCTTGAAAATAAAGAAGCATATGATAGAATGAGAAAAGCGGTGAATCCCTATGGTGATGGAAGGGCATCGGAGAGGATAGCTACCATATTGGAGGCTTATCTTTGATTTATCTTGATGGGAGGGGTAAGATGAGCAAGATAGTTATAGAGGGTGGTAAACCCATAACCGGGAGGTTGAGAATTCAGGGAGCTAAGAATGCAGCGTTACCTTTGATGGCTGCTTCCATTCTTATGGGTGAGGGTGAGAGACTCTTACTTAGAAACGTCCCCCACCTTAAGGATGTTGAGACAATGGAAAGCATACTATCCTTTATGGGATTTTTGCCGGAAAGAGAAGGAAATTCTTTGTCTTTGGTTGCGCCTAAGGATATCAAGGGAGAGGTTCCTTATGATTTGATGAGGAAGATGAGAGCCTCCGTGTTAATACTTGGACCGCTTCTTTCCAAAAAAGGCAAGGTTGTCTTGCCTCTTCCTGGTGGATGTCCCATTGGGACCCGTCCTATAGACTTGCATCTCAAAGGGTTTTCTTTAATGGGTGCTGAGATAGCCATAAAGCATGGTTATATAGAGGCTAAGGCTGATGGAAAGCTTAGGGGAGCTAAGATATATCTTGACTTTCCGAGCGTAGGAGCTACCGAAAACATAATCATGGCGGCTACTCTAGCTAAAGGGACTACAGTTATAGAGAATGCGGCGCGAGAGCCTGAAATACATAATCTCATGGATTTGCTTTACAAGATGGGGGTGGATATAGGTAGGGATGGAGAGAGCACCATAGTTATAAAGGGAGTTGAGGAGCTTAAGGGGAGTGAAATCTCCGTAATCCCAGATAGAATAGTTGCCGGAACATATATAATAGCTGGTGTGATAACTAAGGGTAATATTAGAGTTGAGAATGTTAACCCCTTTCACATGGAGGCACTTCTTGCGAAGCTTAACGAGGCTGGAGTGAGGGTGGAGCATGGGGAGAATTGGATTGAAGCTTCCTTCGTGGAGCGACTTTCCGGTATAAAGATAACTACCCTTCCTTATCCAGGTTTCCCAACAGATCTTCAGGCTCAGATGATGTCGTTACTTTCAATTGCTAAAGGTACAAGTATTATCACGGAAACCATTTTTGAGAACAGGTTTATGCACGTTTCGGAGTTAAGGCGCATGGGTGCTAATATAAGGGTTGAAGGAAATAGTGCGATAATCGATGGGGTAGAGTCTTTAAGCGGTGCTCAGGTTATCGCAACCGATCTGAGAGCAGGAGCTGCCCTAGTTTTAGCTGGCTTGTCAGCCACTGGAATTACAGTGGTATCTAAGGCTGAGCATATAGATAGAGGATATGAGAGCTTCGTTGAGAATCTTTCATCCTTAGGTGCTAGGATCACGAGGGAGGAAGATTGAAAGCGAGGCTATATAAGCTTGGAGGTATATGCATTTATAGGGCCAAGCGGTACAGGAAAAAGTCAGAGGGCTTTGCCCTTAGCGTTAAGCTACGGCATTAGATATATCATAGATGATGGCTTGCTTATAAAAGATGGACGGATAGTTGCTGGAGTTTCAGCTAAAAGCGAGATAAGTAAGGTCAAGGCTATAAGGCGAGCTCTCTTTCAGTATGATGATCACAGAATGGAGATCATCGGTAGAATTAAGAAGGAAGCTCCAGATAAAATTCTTCTTTTGGCAACTTCGGAGGAGATGGCCAGGAAAATATGCGAAAACTTGGAACTACCTTATCCTTCTAAGATCATCTACATAGATGAGATTGCCTCTCTAACGGAGATAATTCAAGCTAAACAAGAGAGAGAGAAGGGTGGAAAGCATGTAATTCCTGTTCCTTTGGTAGAAGTGGAGCGCGGCTTTAGGGGAAAGCTTGTGGGGAGAATAAAGCTTTTCTTCTCCGGTGGAAAGGAAGAGATTGGGGAAAAAGTAATAGTTAGGCCGCCTTTTAGCTTCTATGGTAGGCTCTCTATATCGGAAAACGTTTTTAAAGGCTTGATAAGGGTTCTCGTTGAGGAACACTCTCCTTACGTTTTCGTTAGGCAGGTTGCGCTGGGCTTTCCAGAGGAAGGCAATATTGAAATGGAGCTTAAGGTTGAGGTTGTTTATGGTATTTCTATGAGGAAGCTTCTAAGGGGTTTGCAGTTCTATATAAAGAATAGGTTGGAGGAGTTAACGGGTATGGTTGTGTCTAAGGTAGATATAGAGGTGGTGGGGTTAATAACCAATGCTGGATTTGGAAGGAAGGCTCAGTCTCATGGAGGAGATTAAGGCTGAGTGTTTAAAATGTAAAAGGTGTCCACTTTCTCAGCTTCGGACCCAGGTGGTTTTCGGAGAGGGTAAAGTGAACACTGAACTTATGTTTGTTGGTGAAGCGCCAGGAGCGGAAGAGGATGTTCAAGGGAAGCCCTTTGTCGGAAAGGCTGGCCAGCTCTTGACTAAGATACTTCAATCCGTTGGTATAAGCAGGGATGAGGTTTATATAACTAACGTGGTTAAATGCAGGCCACCTAACAATAGAAACCCTACCCCTGAAGAGGTTAGTATGTGTTGGCCTTTCCTTGAGGCTCAGATCGCTGTTATAAGGCCAAAGATAATAGTTACCTTAGGTAGTGTGTCCACTCAAGCGATATTAAAACTAAAGGACCCGATAACGAGCGTTAGGGGGAAGTGGTTTGAATGGATCGGTGGGATAAGGGTTTTCCCGATGTTTCACCCAAGCTTTCTTTTAAGAAACCTTTCGAGAGAAAAGGGTAGCCCAAGGTGGCTCACGTGGGAGGATATAAAGGAGGTAAAAAGGGCTTGGCAGGAGCTAAGAAGGTGATATCCTTAAGAAGCTCTTGTAAAGAGGAAGCCATTGATATTACTGACCTCGTAAATCAGGTTATCAAGGGAAGCGGCATTAAGGAGGGGATTTGTTTTTTGTTCGTTCCCCATACTACGGCAGCCCTTTTCGTTAACGAAGGTTATGACCCGTCTGTTGTTAAAGATATACTGTCTTCGTTGAGTAAGCTTGTCCCAGCTGAGGGTAATTACGCTCATCTTGAAGGTAATAGCCCTGCTCATATAAAGTCTTCGTTGATGGGAGTTAGTCTGCTTCTTCCCATAGAGGGGGGCAAGTTAAGCCTGGGCAGATGGCAGTCGGTTTTCTTCGTTGAGTTTGATGGACCGAGGCAGAGGGAGGTTTGGGCTTGGCTACTTTAATTCCGGTGCATTTGGCCATAATAATGGATGGCAATGGAAGATGGGCTGAGAGGCGAGGTTTGCCTCGCATAGCCGGTCATAGAGAGGGAGCGAAAGCAGTTGAACGGGTTGTTTTCGCTTCCATTAAGAGAGGGATAAAGTATCTATCGCTATATGCATTTTCAACGGAGAATTGGAAAAGACCCGAGGCAGAGGTTAGAGGGTTAATGAGCATATTGAAGCTGTATTTCTTGATGAAGATCGATAGGCTTAAGTGGGCTGGGGTTAGGGTGAGAGTAGGTGGTAGATGGAAGGAGCTTCCTCAAGATGTGGTTAAGATCATAGAGTTGGCGGTTGATGAGACCAAAGCCAATGACAAGCTCCATCTCATAGTTTATTTGAACTATGGTGGGAGAAGGGAAATAGTAGATGCGGTAAATTCGATTTTGGGTGATGGCAAAAGAATGGTTGATGAAGAGAGCTTTAGGAGTTTTCTTTATATTCCTGATGTTCCTGACCCTGATCTGGTGATTAGAACGAGTGGAGAGAAAAGAGTGAGTAATTTTCTTTTATGGCAGATAGCCTATGCGGAGCTTTATTTTACTGAAACTCTTTGGCCCGATTTTGGGGAGGACGATCTTGACGCTGCTATAGCGGACTACAACAAGCGTAAGAGGAGGTTCGGTGGTTTAGCTTGAAAGATTTGGTTAAAAGGGTTCTTTCCGCTTTAATAGGAGCTCCTTTGATAATTTTTGCTTGCTGGTGGGGAGGATATCCTTTTCTTGCTTTAGTTTTAGTAGTTGGTGTCTTGGGGGTAATGGAGTTTTACGATATCGTAGCTTATAAAGGTGTTAGGGCCTCTCGTGGAGCGGGAATAGTTGCTACCATCGTTTTGCTTGTTTGTGTCTTCTTTGACAATGAGCAAAAGGTTATAGTTCCTACCTTCTTGTTCTTATTTCTTATCGTTGGACAGATCATAAAGAAGGATAGGAGCTCTCCCTTAATTTCGGTAGGGGCAACGCTCTTAGGTTTTTTCTACGTTGCCTGGCTTATAAGCTATGTAATCCTCCTAAGAAATCTTGAGGATGGTAGATTTTGGACTATAGTTTTATTTTTAGTAACTTGGTCAACCGATACGATGGCCTATTTGGTGGGTAAAAGCGTTGGGAGAAAGAAGTTGGCTCCCTATATAAGTCCCAATAAGACTGTTGAAGGGTTCTGGGGAGGGGTTTTAGGTTCTGTGTTGTTCTCAAGTGTGATGGGGTGGATCTATGCAATTCCTCCCCTTTGGTCCTTGCTCTTCGGTTTAGTCATGGGCGTTTGGGGACAGCTTGGAGACCTTGGAGAATCCCTTTTCAAGAGGGAGGTTGCTCTTAAGGATGTAAGCGGTCTTATCCCAGGTCATGGTGGTATCTTAGATAGGTTTGATAGCTTTCTATTTAATGCGCCCCTGATGTATTACTTCCTATTTTGGACGGGAGTGATAGATTAATTGAGAAAGAGTTTTGCTGCTTTAGGGATATCCCTAACGCTTATCCTTCTTTTAGAGGTTGTGTCTTATCCGAGGTCCTTCGTTCAATACGGTGTGGCTTCTTGGTATGGTCCTGGTTGGCACGGGAGGAGGACTTCTAGTGGAGAGATATATAACATGTATGATTATACAGCAGCTCATCTGACTCTTCCCTTCGGAACGCAGGTCATCGTAACTAACATGTCTAATGGGAAGAAGGTTGTAGTTAGAATAAATGATAGAGGTCCCTTCAAGAAAGGAAGGATTATAGACTTGTCTTATGCTGCTGCTAAGAGGATAGACATGATAGACAAGGGAACAGCTTATGTTAAGGTAGAGCTTTATAAGCCTCCGCCGGGCTTTAAGGTTGTTCCTGAACCTCGATATTACTCCGTTCAGGTAGGGGCTTTTAGCGAAATGAACAATGCTAAGGTATGGAAGGGAAAGATAAGAGGGCTAATCTGGTGGAGGATAGATATCCCTCTCTTTATAAAGCGAGAAGGAGATCTTCATAAGGTTTTAGTGGGTAAGTTTAAGAGTGAGGGTGAGGCTACAAAGTGGAGGAATTTCTTTACGAAAAGGAAGATAGACTCATTCGTTGTGGCGATTTACGATTGAACTTAGCTGTGCTTGGGGCTACAGGCAGTGTTGGAAGTGCTGTTATGAACGTTGCGAGAGCCTTCCCGGAGCACTTGAAGATAGTTGCCCTTGTGGGGGGAAGAAGCGCTGAACCAATGGGGAGGCTTATAGAGGAGTTTTCTCCGGCAAGGGTTGGTATGTATTATGAAGATTCGGCAAAGAAGATTGAGGAAGCATTTGGGATTAAGGTTTACTCTGGTGAAGAAGCTCTAATAGATATCTGGAGAAGTTATGATGATATTGATGCTCTCGTTGTGTGTGTGCCGGGGCTATTTGCTTTTAAGCCTGTCTATGAGGGGCTTAGGTCTGGGAAGAAGGTCTTTTTCGCTAGCAAGGAGGCTTTGGTTGTTGGGGGAGAGTTTATAATGAAAGAGGTAAAGCTTAAGGGGCAGCTTGTTCCCCTGGATAGTGAGCATTGGTCGATATTTTCTTTCATCAGCGAGGGGCAGAGGTTAAGAAGGATATTTTTAACGGCTTCTGGAGGTTCCCTAAGAGATTTGAGCCATCAAAGTAGGAAAGATGCTTCTGTTTCAGAGGTTTTGAGACATCCTATTTGGAAAATGGGGAAAAAGATCACTGTGGATTCGGCGACCCTAATGAACAAGGGGTTTGAGGTTATAGAGGCCTATTATCTTTTTGGTTTACCCTTGGACGACATAAAAGTTTTAGTTCACAGAGAAGCATGGGTCCATGGCATGGTTGAGTTTGCTGATGGATCCATAAAGGCTTTATTATTTTATCCCGATATGCGCTTGGTGGTTCAAGAGGCCCTTTTGGGTTCTTCTTCCTTTGAAAATCCTTTCATCCCCCGCCTGGACTTAAGAGGAAGGTTCAGTTTAACCTTTGAGGAACCTGATATGGAAGAATACCCCTGCCTTAACTATGCTTACTATGCTGCCCGAATGGGGGGAAACATCCCGGTTATCTTGAACGCGGCTGACGAAGTTGCAGTTTCTCTCTTTTTATCTGGAAAGCTCAAGTTTGGGGATATCCCTAAGCTTATACGAAAAGTGCTTTTTCACTTTCCTATGGAGAGATTGAGCTCCCCTGAAGATATATACTTTTGGGATAGAGAAGCTCGAAGCTTCGCTGAGGAGGCGCTGGAAGGTTGATCACTCTAATTGCTTTTCTTATAGTCATAGGTGTAGTTGTAGTTTTTCATGAGCTTGGGCATTTTTGGCTCGCCTTACGTGAGGGAGTTAAAGTTAAGGAGTTTGCAATTGGTTTCGGCCCAATAATCCTTTCTAAGAAAAAGGGGGAGGTTTTGTACTCCTTAAGGGCCTTTCCACTAGGAGGGTTTGTAAGGCTCTTTGGGGAAACCCCGGAAGAAAGTGGGGAGGGGAGCTTCTTAGAGAGCTCACCTTGGTCAAGGTTAAAGATAATAAGCGCTGGTCCGCTGATGAACTTCGTCCTCGCAGTGCTTCTTTTCTTCGCTGTTTTCGTCTTTAATGGCTATCCCAATTTGAACGTTTGCAAGATAGGGTCTGTTTTGCCTGGTAGTCCAGCCGAAATAGCGGGATTAAAGGCGGGGGATGAGGTATTGGAGATAGATGGGGTTAGGGTTTCTAGGTGGGAAGAGCTGGCTCGTATAATTCACAGTAGTCCCGGTAAAAGGTTGAAGCTCAGTGTGATGAGAGGTGAGGATAGGGTCCTCATTGAAGTCGTTCCCGAATACAGCTCAGTGCATAAAGTTGGATTGATAGGAATAACTCCATGGATAGAGAGGTTCAATGTTTTAGGCTCTGCTTATTATTCTGTGAGGTATACTTTAGGTGTTAGTTATTTAATGTTGAGCGCTATAGGGAAGACCCTGTTAAAGAAGGAGAAGCTCGACATAAGGGGGCCAGTAGCAGTTGCTCAACTTGCTGGACAGGCTGCTCGAGGCGGCCTAGTTAATCTTCTCTCCTTCATTGGTATAATAAGTGTAAACCTTGCATTTATAAACCTATTCCCATTACCAGCTTTGGATGGGGGAAGACTTGTGTTTATAATTTTCGAGCTGATCTTTCGTAGGCGTTTGGATCCGAAGTATGAGAGTACCATTCATTATATAGGTTTTTTGGTGTTGATAGTTTTGATGCTTCTTGTAACCTATCATGATGTTATAAGTTTGAGGTGAATTTCCCTTGCCAAGTAAGAAGGTGATCTATCTCGGGGGGGTTCCGATAGGGGGAGGCAATCCGATTACCGTTCAAAGTATGCTTAGATCTTCACTAAGCGATTTAAGCTCATGCCTTCAAGAAGCTTGGAGACTTTTGGAGGGAGGTTGTGAGATAATCAGGGTTGCTCTTTACGATGAAGAGCAGCTTTCCAACCTATCCTCTCTTAAGAGGTCCCTGAAGGTTCCCCTGGTGGCAGATGTTCATTTCGTGCCTGAGCTTGCTATCAAAGCTCTCTTAAGCGGTGCTGATGGGGTTAGAATAAATCCAGGGAACATGAGGAAAGTTGAAGTTATAAAGGAGCTTGCTAGGGTTGCTCGGGAAGAAGGAAAGGTTATAAGGGTGGGAGTTAACCTAGGAAGCATCCCTCGGGAGAGAAGGGCAGCGTACGAAGATGATGCTTCAGCTATGGTGGATCTTGCCCTAGAGACGATAAGACTCCTTGAGGATGAAGGATTTGAGAATATAAAGGTATCACTTAAGGCGTCAGATGTAATGACTACCGTTAAAGCCTATAGGTTGGCTTCAAGAGTTATGGAATATCCTCTTCACCTTGGCATTACGGAAGCAGGGCCAGTTTGGGAGGGAGCGATAAAATCTGCGGTTGGACTTGGCATTTTACTAGCAGATGGCATAGGTGATACAATAAGGGTTTCGCTAACGGGTGATGGTCTCAAGGAGGTTGAGGCCGCTTACGTTATACTTAGGTCTCTCGGATTGAGAAAGGTTGGGGTAGAGATAGTATCGTGCCCTCGGTGTGGGAGGTGCGAGATAGATCTCGAAAGGATAGTTAGAGAGGTTGAGGAGAAGGTAAAGCCAATAAGAAAGTATATGAAGGTCGCTGTTATGGGCTGTGTCGTCAATGGGCCTGGTGAGGCTAGGGATGCGGATCTGGGTATAGCTGGTGGAAAGGGGAAAGGGGTAATATTTAGGAAAGGGGAGATCCTTGAAACAGTAAGCGAGTCAAAGCTGGTTGATAGACTATTAAAGCTTATAAAGGAGGTAGAAGGGGATGAGGATGAGTAGTTTGTTTGCTCCAACTTTGAGAGAGGATCCCGCTGAAGCTGAAACCATAAGTCACAAGCTGATGATTCGAGCTGGCATGATAAGGAAAGTAGCGGCTGGTATTTATAACTTCTTACCCTTAGGTTATAGGGTTATAAGGAAGATTGAGCAAATAATAAGGGAAGAAATGGATGCTAAGGGAGGGCAAGAGCTTTTTATGCCTGCTTTACAACCTGCTGAGCTTTGGAAGCAAAGCGGCAGATGGGATGTTTATGGCCCTGAGCTTATGAGATTAATCGATAGGAATGGTAGGCCCTTTTGTCTTGGTCCTACCCATGAGGAGGTTGTTACCACCTTAGTTAAAGAGAACGTGCGCTCCTATAGGGAACTTCCACTCCTTCTTTATCAGATTCAGACGAAGTTCAGAGATGAGATAAGGCCTCGTTTTGGAGTGATGCGTGCAAGGGAGTTTCTAATGAAGGATCTCTATAGCTTTGATAAAGATGAGGAAGGCATGAATAAGTCCTATGAAGCGATGTATGATGCCTATTGTAGGGTATTTAAGAGATGTGGTTTAGCTTTTAAGGTTGTTGAGGCTGATCCTGGTGCCATAGGTGGGACGGGTTCTCAGGAGTTCATGGTCCTTGCTAAAACTGGTGAGGAGGAGATCGTTTACTGCGATGACTGTAATTATGCTGCTAATACTAATCAGGCTTCAAGTATTGTCCCTGATATGGATTTTTCTATGGGTGAGGAGGAAAGGGAGTTAAAGAAAGTATATACGCCCGGTGCTAAAACCATAGAAGAAGTAGCTAACTTTTTGGGTGTCGAAAAGAAAAGAACGGTAAAAACCCTTTTCTATGAGGCTATATACAGCCAGGATAGTTGGGAGATAGTGGCAGCCTTGGTGAGAGGAGATTATGACATTAATGAGACTAAGCTTAAGAACTATCTAGGTTGCCTATATCTTAATCTCGCTAAAGAGGAGGAAATAGCTAAGGTTTCGGGGGGCAAAGTGGGATTCGTAGGTCCTATCGGTCTAAAGGGGGTTCGCGTGATAATCGATCCAACTGTTCAGAGGCTTAAGAATGCTGTGGTGGGCGCCGGAGAGGAGGATTATCACTTTATAAACGCTAATCCTGGAAGGGACTTTGAGCTTAAAGAAATCGTTGATATAAGGCTCGTTAGGGCAGGGGATAGGTGTGTAAGGTGTGGTTCTGAGTTAAAGACGACGAGGGGTATTGAGGTTGGACATATATTTAAGCTTGGCCTTAAGTATAGTAAAGCTATGGACGCCAAGTTCGTAGATAGAGATGGCAAGGAGAAATACTATTACATGGGTTGCTATGGTATAGGGGTTGGAAGAACGATGGCTGCAGCTATAGAGCAAAATCATGATGAGGATGGTATAATATGGCCTATGTCCATAGCTCCTTATCATGTGGTAGTTATTCCTGTGGAGTATAGTAATGGCGAGCATATGAGGGTGGCAACACAGATATACGAGTCCTTAAGAGAAAGGGGTGTAGAAGTAGTTATAGACGATAGGGATGAAAGCCCTGGTGTTAAGTTTAAGGACGCTGATCTCATTGGCTTTCCATTGAGGATCACAGTGGGAGACGCTCTTAAGGAGGGTAAGGTTGAGCTCAGATGGCGAAAAACCAAGGAAGTAAGGTTCTATCCGCTTGGGGAAGTAGTTGAGGCCGTTATCAAAGAGATCGAAGAGGAGCTTAAGGCTTTGAGCTCTTAGTTTAACTCTATCTCTTCCTCCTCCGATAAATAAGAGAAGATTAGATCCAAGGAGGGGGAGGAGAGCATGGAGGCTTTTAATGTATCTTCGGTTAGTCTCTATTTGAGGCATGAGGTCATTTCCTATCGGAGAGGGGATTCCTTAGAGGAAAGGATAGCTTCTCTTTATGAGTTTTTAAGGAGCAGGTACCCAGGGCTAGCGAAGAACTTTTTAACCTTTGTGACCTTCCTTAAGCATATCGCTCCCGATAGAGTAGAGAGTTTTCTTGAATCGATGGAGAGCCTTTTTGACGCTGAGAGAAAACGTTCTTCCAAGGCATCTTTAGACTCGTTAAAAAGTCTTTCTCTTAAGCTAGACCTCACAATAGGGATGTTTGAGAAGGTAGGTGAAAGCGGCGAAGTTATATCAGCGCAATTATCACTAAGGCTTACCATAAATTACCAAAGAGGTGCTGATCCAGTTAAGGAAGTTGATCCTCTCGTTCTGGATATGAAGGGTGATGGTATAAAGTTAAGCGGCCTTAGGAACCCAGCCTATTTCGATATAGATGGAGATGGGAAGATGGAGCGGGTTAGCTTTGTTGAGGGAGATGATGCTTTTCTTTTCTTGGACTTTAACATGAATAGGTTTTTGGATGGAGGTTGGGAGTTGGTAGGTGATGGCTGGGGGTTTAAAAACGGCTTTGAGATGCTAAAGGCCTTCGACCTTAATGGAGATGGGAGAATAACCCCTAAGGATAGAGTATATAGTTCCCTTTACATCTTTCAGGATCTTAACGGGGATAAGAAGGTACAGGCTTCGGAAGTCCGATCCATAGCTGAGGCGGGCATCTTAGAGATAAATCTTTTTTATACTTCTCTTTCCCTAAAGCTGAATAGTACTGATAAACTCATAGCCCTTTCCTCCTATAAGAGCTCGATGCGTAAGGAGGAGTATCAGATAGGAGATGTTCTATTAAGCTACATATAGCACGTTGTTGAGCTTGTACTATTTCCTTAAAAGGTTTATAATAATAAATAGTTTATCTTCCTTAAAGGAGGTGATATTACTTGTGGAAGCGTTATCTTGAGATAAGCGTTCTCACGAAGATCTTAATCGGGCTTATTTTAGGAGTGATTTTTGGTCTTATAATTGGTCCTAAGATGGAGGTTTTGAAGCCCTTGGGAGATATCTTTATGAATCTACTAAAGATGATAGTTATGCCTGTTATTTTGTTCTCTCTGGTGGTCGGTGCGGCAAGCATCGAGCCTGCTAGGTTAGGTAAGGTTGGGGTTAAGATAATGATTTATTATCTTTTTACCTCAGCTATAGCGGTCTTTATTGGTTTGCTTACTTCAGCTCTATTTAAGCCGGGAGTTGGGCTTCAGCTTGCAGGTGTAACTGCTAAGGGTATTACTGCGACGCCACCATCTTTGGTTGAGGTTCTTCTTGGAATAATCCCCACGAATCCCTTTGATGCTCTTGCGAAAGGACAGGTTCTACCTACCATATTCTTCGGTATAGTCTTAGGCTTGGCTTTGTCTCTGCTTAAAGAAAGCCGTCAGGAGAGCATAAGTTCATCAGCTGAGCTAGTTATAAGGGTGTTCGATGGTCTTGCTAACGCTATGTACAAGATAGTCAGAGGGATCCTTCAGTATGCTCCTATAGGTGTTTTCGTGCTCGTTGGGATAGTCTTTGGAAAGCAGGGGGCTAAGGCGGTGGGGCCTTTACTCACGGTTATATTAGCGGTTTACTTAGGGTTGGCTATTCATATCTTCCTGGTTTATGGAGGGTTTTTGAGGGCCTTTGGGATAGGCCTTTTTGCCTTTCTCTCTAAAGCTAAGGATGCTATGCTTACAGCCTTCGTCACAAGAAGCAGTAGCGGAACACTTCCGGTTACGATGAGAGTTGCTCATGAAGAGATGGGGCTTCCTGTGGGCATTTACTCCTTTACCCTTCCTTTTGGAGCTACGATCAATATGGATGGGACGGCTTTATATCAGGGAGTTTGTGCTATCTTTGTGGCTAATGCTATAGGTATGCATTTAACCTTTTCTCAGCAGATAGTAGTAGTTTTAACTGCTGTTTTAGCGTCTATAGGAACAGCGGGGGTTCCAGGGGCTGGGGCGATAATGCTACTGATGGTTCTTGATTCTATCGGGATAAAGCTAACCGAAGGTAGCGCAGCGGCTATGGCCTATGCTATGATTCTAGGTGTAGATGCGATACTTGATATGGGAAGAACGATGGTTAATGTTACAGGAGACTTGGTTGGAACGGTAATAGTTAGTAAATCTGAAGGGGAGTTGGATGAGTCAAGGTGGGGATAAGGTTATAGGCATACTTGGGGGGATGGGTCCAGAAGCTACGGTGGACCTTTTCCTGAAGATAGTGAAGCTGACGCCTGCAAGTAGGGATCAGGATCACCTTCGGGTGATAGTAGACTCTAATCCCAAGATCCCTGATAGAACGGCTTATGTCTTGGGAAGGGGTGAGGACCCCTTCCCAGCTCTTTTAAGCACGGCGCTAAACTTGAAGAGAGCAGGCGCTGACTTTTTGATAATGCCTTGTAATACGGCTCACTATTTTATAGAACGCTTAGAGAGGGAAGCTGGCATTCCATTTATAAGCATAGTGGAAGCTGCTATAGAGGAGCTTAGGGAGAAGGTGCTTTCCCCAGCGAAGGTTGGGATTCTTGCAACGGATGGGACGATTAAAACTGGTATATATCATAAAGGTTTGGAGAAGTTGGGCTTTACTCCGGTCATACCATCTGAGAAAGGGCAGAGATTGGTTATGAGAAGCATTTATGAGGGAGTTAAAGCTGGGAGGCTTGAAGAGGCAAAGTCTTGGATAAGAGTGCCTGTGGATGAGCTTATATCCTATGGCGTTAAAGCGATAATACTTGGATGTACTGAGTTGCCTTTGTTATTTAAAGACAATAAGATAGGAGAGGTTTACCTTGTGGATGCGACATTAGCTTTAGCTAAAAAAGCTGTTAAAGTTGCGCTTGGGGAGGAGGTGGCAAAATAGGTGGGAGAGAAACTTCACTTTTGTCAGGAGTGTCATAAGAGGGTTATAAGTGAACTTGAAAAAGAGTATACTTCCCAGAAGATGGGGAAAGCGCTTTGTTGGGATTGTCTGAAAAGATTAATAGTTTTAGAGGAGTTGAAGAAGAAGGATGATAAGAAGGAAACGATAGAGGATGCGATAAGAAAATTGCAAGAGGAAAATGTAAAGGTCTCTGCCTTTGAGTATTTCCTTGGGGGGAAGGAAGATAAGAAATGAGGAGAGTATATTTAGATGAGGTTAAACCGGGGGATAAGTTGGCTTGGCCAGTTTATTTAAGTAGCGGTGAGGTGTTGTTTGAAAAAGGAAGGGTTTTAACCTCGGAGGATATAGACAGGCTTCACGAATGGCGAGTAGTGGAGGTATTAATTGAGGGGTACGATGAGATTGAGAAAGAGCTTGAGCGAGAAAGAATGCTTTTAGAAGTTTTTAAAGAAGCTCATAAATATACTGTTGAATATTCGCGAAACGTTTTAGAAAGGCTATCTAGAAACGTTGAGGTTAAAAGGGAGGAAATAGGCAAGGTAGTTTTGGATACTATTGAGAATCTTTCCATAAATAAAGATGTGCTTCTTATGATCTCGGCTTACTTCAAGAGGAAGGATGATTATCTTTTTGTACACGCTGTTAACACCATGACTATAGCTTTGGCTATAGGGGGATATTTGGGATATACTGAAGAGGAGCTTGAACACTTAGGTATGGGGGCTCTCTTGCATGATATAGGTTTAGTTCACCTGGCTGATGGTAACGAGGAGAGGAAAGAACATCCTGAAGTTGGTTTCAAGATAGTTAAGAATACTTTGTCGAACGTTCATCCAGTTGTGACTAATATAATATTACAGCATCACGAGAGGAAGGATGGTAGTGGTTTCCCCTTCGGGCTAAAGGAAGGGGAGATTCTTAAGGAAGCTATGATAGTTGGAGTGGCTGAGGTTTTTGATAGACTGACATCGCCAAGAGGTGAAGGAAGGAGAGGGTCTTCATTTGAGGCCATGAAGTTCATTCTCTCCAATACCAAGGATAAATTTGATCCTAAGGTTGTAGAGGCTTTGATGAGGGTTATGGTTATATATCCTCTGGGGACCTTGATTAGGTTGAATACAGGCGAGATAGGGAGGGTTGCCGCTTCTACTCCTAACCCGTTTCGGCCCAAGGTTAACATTATGTTTGACAAGTATGGAAGGCCTCTTGAGAAGATCGTTAGAATAGACCTAAGTGAAGAGTTGGCCTATAGGCTTTACATAGCCGAAGTGCTTGATGAGAGCGCTTACGATTTAGATTTGAGCCAAGAGATCACAGCTTAGAGGTGAGGGGGTTGAGGGTAGATCATGTTTTAAGGAACCCTACCCTTTACTATAAGCTGGATCCAGGTGAGATGGGTATAGCTGCTCCCGCGAAGGCAAGCGAGAGTATATTACGGGTTGTTGCTCATGAACTTGGGAACATACATCGATTTGTGGCTGAGGCTGCTCTTGAGGGAGGGATAGTAGTATATAGTAATATTTCTCTTGATCTTGCTTTCGAGGGGTCTTTTTTGGCTGCAAGGGCTGGCAAGTCTGAGGCGAGGATAATTTATAAAAAGAGGGGGAGGGAGTTAATCTTAGAGAGGCTTGATGGTTCTGCTGAAGATAGGGAACGAATTAAATCGCATCTGCGCAGGGAGATAATCATATTAGAGGGGAAGAAGGAAGCTACGAAAAGGGATTTAACGATAGATTTCTCCTCTAAAAGGCGCAGGATAGAGGATTTGAATAGGAGAATAAAGGATCTTGAAAGAACTCTTAGGATGCTGGATTCGGGTTTAAGCCCATTTCCTCCACAAAGGGTATTAAACCTCTTGATATAGAACCTCAGGAGGATCTCCTAAATGGATCTCTTTTCTAAGAATCTCCAAGCTATAAAACATAAGGATCGGGATCTATTCAATAGGCTTAAGAAGGTTACGAAGGCTCCCTATGTTTCCTTTATTCCTTCTAGGAGCGGTAAGATAGTAGCTGAGGTCTTGGGTAAGGATGGGAAAAGATATTTGCTTCACAGCGCTTATGATCCTTGCCTTGAGGCAGAAGAAGTAGCTGCTAGAGTTAAATGGATAGGGGTATCTCATGTATTAGTTTTGGGGGTTGGTTGTGGATATCAGCTTCCAGCCATATTGGCCAGAGTATCTCCAAAGGTTAAGGTTTATGCTGTTGAGCCTGATATATCCTTGTTTCGCTCCGTCTTGGAGGTCTTTGATTGGAGTGATCTAATTCGTAGACAAAATCTATACTTTATAGTTGGGCTTTCTCCCTCTTTAGCGGTTGAGACCATAATGGGGACCTTAAACCCAGTGGAGGTCAAAGCCTTGGAGATCTTTAAGCATCCTGTTTACTACCGGCTTCTTCAAGGGTACTTTTCAGAGCTGGAGAAGGAATTAAGCGAGTCTATAAGGATCTCTCTCGTTAATCTCGTAACCGCTTTACAATTTAGCTTTAGAGACCATAAGAATACCCTTTTGAACCTTAAATACCTGGAGGTAAGCTCTCCAGTGCGTAATCTATTTGGAGCTTTCAGTGGTAAACCTGCTGTTGTTGTTTGCGCAGGTCCATCTCTCGATAAGAACATACACTACTTATACGAGGTTAAAGATCGGGTTTTGGTGATAGCTGTTGATACAGCTTTAAGGCCTCTCATAGAAAGGAAGATATATCCCCATATAGTGGTTGCGGGGGATCCCCAAGATGCGAACTTTGATCACTTCAGGATTGTCCCTCCTTGGGAGCTAAAGGATATATTCTTGGTTGCGGAGCTGAGGGTTTCCCCTTTGATATTTAAATACTGGAGCGGTAAGATCTTCCTTTGTGACTTTGGGTCCCAGATAATGAGATGGATTACGAGCTCCTACGGAGATATAGGTAGGCTAATGGTATGGGGTTCCGTCTCGACGGTGGCGATTAGCCTCGCTGTTGAGCTGGGGTGTGATCCGGTGATCCTAATGGGACAGGACCTTTCTTTCACCGGTCTTAGGAGGTATGCTTCTTATACGTGGGTGGATGAGACCTCTTCAAATCAAGTTGATCCAGCGATGGAGACGCTTTTAAGGGAAAAAGACTTGTGGGGTAAAGATGCTTGGACAGCTAAGAATATGTTGGCTTATAGAGATTGGCTAGAGCAGTTTTTTAAAAGGGTCAAGAGAAGATTTGTGAACTCAACTGAGGGTGGGATCTTAGTAGCGGGGGTTAAGACGATTAACTTCTTGGAAGCCATAGCAAGGTTTTTATCCCAGCCATTTGACGCTTTAGGGGTTCTAAGGAGGCTTTGGTCTCCCTTGAAAAAGGGAGATAGATTTAAGAAGGAAATAATTGAGAAACTACTCTCTCTTAAAAAGGTTCTGGAAGACATAAAATCCATCTGTGAGGGGAACCTAGCTTTGCTTGAAAGATTATGTGGTAAAATAAATGAAGAGATAAAAGATGGGGAGGAGAGGATAAGGTCCTTAATGCGTGGTTATTCCTTCTTGGAGGAGGGATTTCTTCCCTATTTTATTTCCTTTAATAGAGAGATTGAGAAACTTAGGGAATTACCTGAGGAAAATGCCCTCATGAAGGAGTGCGAAGCATATGCTTTTTTATTTGCGGGTGTCAAAGAGACGGCTTTAAGTTACATCAATGTGGTTGAGAGCTCCGTGGAGATGATGAGGGGGGAATAAAGATGAAGTTTTTATTTTGGGACATTGGGGGGTATATAGGGAGGCTCTTTCTTGCTATCTTAGCTGGTGGAGGGATAATCTTAGTTGCAGCTATCTTATTCTTTATTTTATGGGATAAAGCTGATATCCTGAAGGAAGAAGAAGAGAACAAAGGGGTTAAAAGCTCGCTTCCTATGTTTTGGCGAGCCTTAGCTGTGATTACTGGTGTCATAGGTGGTATTTGGGGGATATCTGCTTTTATAGATTTAGTCAGATTTTTCTTTTAAGGAGGTAAAGGGGATGAAGGTGGTTATAGTCTTAGCTCATATCTTGGTAGCTATAGCTTTGACGGCTTTGGTTATGGTTCAGGGGAGGAAGGGCTCCAGATTCTCTGGTATATTTGGGGGGGGGACCTTAGCGGACTTAAGTGGTGGTCAGCGTAAAAAGCTACCCTTTTTGACCAAGCTGACTGCGCTTTTAGGTGCCATCTTTATGGTAACTTCTTTCCTTATAGCCTTTTATAGGTAAAACGTCTGAGGAGAGATTTGTGTCATGATAGAGAGTCTAAAGGAAGTTAGAGAGTTAAAGGTGGGAGTGGATAGACTTCACTCGGCAACCCATGACGAGATAAAGACGGGGCTTACAACTGACATTTACTTCATTAAGACCTTAGAGGTTCTTAGACATTTAGGGCTTGATAGGGTTAATGTTGTTGCGGACATATTTCCTCGTAGACACGGTGTGATGGCTGGAGTTAAAGAGGTGGTTGAGCTTCTCGAGGATAAGAAGGGTGTCAAGGTTTGGGCTTTGGAAGAGGGAGAGGAGTTTGATAAAAGAGAGGTTGTTATGCAGATAGAGGGACCCTATGGTGAGTTCGGTCCTTTAGAGACTGTTATACTGGGTATGCTTGCGAGTGCCTCAGGTTGGGCTTCCGCAGCTCGCGAGTGTAAAAGGGCGGCGGGAGAGAAGATGCTCCTCTGTTTTGGAGCGAGGCATGTTCATCCTGCTGTGGCTCCTGTTATGGAGAGAGCTGCTCTTATAGGTGGGGCTGATGCTGCGAGCTGTATATTGGGGGCAAAGCTATTAGGTAAGGAGCCTAAGGGGACCATTCCTCATGCTGGTATCTTGATAGCTGGAGATACGGTGGTTTTCGCTAAAGCTTATGATGAGATTATGCCGGATGATGAGCCGAGGATAGTTCTTGTTGACACTTTTAAGGATGAAGCGGAGGAGGCTATAAGAGTGGCTCAGGTGCTTGGGGATAAGCTTTTAGGTATAAGGTTAGATACGCCTGATGAAAGGGGAGGGGTGACCCCGGATCTCGTTAAAGAGGTGAGGGTGAGGTTAAACCAGGCTGGGTTCAACAAGGTTAAGATATTTGTATCAGGGGGATTAAATCCCGAAAGGATAAGGTTGCTTAGCGAGTATCCAGTTGATGGGTTTGGTGTGGGAAGTTATATAGTTCATGGTGTTCACATCGATATGACCATGGACCTTAAGGAAGTGATGGGAAAACCTCTAGCTAAGAGAGGTCGGTTACCTGGAAGGGGTGTAAACCCCAGACTTAAGAGAATTCTATGAATAGGAGGCGCATACACTTTGGAGGTTCCCTTGCTCGATCTTAAGGCTCAGTATGAACGTATAAAGGATGAGATTGAGGCAGCACTTCTTTCAGTGTTGGAGACACAGAGGTTCATTTTAGGAGAAAATGTTTCTAAGTTTGAAGAAGTGCTTTCGAGGTATGTGGGGGTTAACTATGCGGTGGGTGTGGCTTCGGGAAGCGACGCTCTTCTGCTTTCCTATATGGCGCTTGGTCTGGGGGAAGGAGATGAGATATTAACTACTCCCTTCACTTTTTTCGCTACGGCTGGATCAGCTGCTCGGCTTGGCATTAAAGTTGTTTTCGCTGACGTTAGAGAGGATACTTACAATATCGATGTAGACTTAATTGAGGAGAGAATTACACATCGCACGAAGGCCATAGTTCCAGTTCATATATTTGGGCAACCTACCGATATGGATAAGATAATGGATATATCGGCAAAAACTGGTATACCTGTGATCGAGGATGCGGCGCAGGCCATAGGAGCATCATTCAAGGGTAAAAGGGTTGGAAGTTTTGGTTTGGTTGGTTGCTTTTCCTTTTTCCCTTCAAAGAACCTTGGAGGATACGGTGATGGCGGTGCAGTAGTTACAAACGATGAATCTCTATCTGAGCTATTGCGTATGTTACGCGTTCATGGAAGTTCCAAAAGATACTATCATGAGTATGTTGGGATCAATAGTCGTCTGGATGAGATTCAAGCTGCTGTGCTCTTGGTTAAGATGAGATACATAGATATGTGGAATGAGGAGAGAAGGTCTAGGGCTAGGTATTATAACTTGCTCTTCAAGGAAGCTTCTTTAGGGGAGTTCGTTAAGACACCTCTTGAGATGGAAAATTGTTATCATGTTTACCATCAATATGTGATTAGAGTTAAAGATAGAGATAGGCTTCAGAATTTCCTTGCAGGGATGGGTATATCTACTCAGGTTTATTATCCAGTTCCCCTTCATCTACAACCCTGCTTTAGGAGTTGGGGTTATGAACGTGGGTATTGTCCTATAGCTGAAAAGCTTTGCGAAGAGGTGTTGGCTCTCCCAATTTATCCCGAGCTCTCTCCCAAGGCTCAGGAGTATGTAGTTGAGTCGATAGCTAAGTTTTATGGTAAAGGGGTATGATTGTGGTGGAAGAGTTTTGGAGTGAGCTTAATAGTTTGATTTCTGAGGATGTTACTAAAAGAGGGATAAGTCGCTTTGCCCAAGCGGAGGAGCTTAGGAAGGCTGTTGAAGCCATCCTTAAGGCCAAGAAAATTGCTATATTTACGGGGTTTGTTATACTGCCGGGAGTTAGGTGTGAAACCGATGGCCTTTTGGGGGCCATATTTCTCAGTGAGGGTTTAATGAAGTTGGGGAAAGAGGTTTCTTTATGGACCGATCCCCCTCACGCTATGGCCTTAAAAGCAGGGTTAAGGAGCTTAGACTCAGATATTCCTGTCTTCGTTGTCCCCTTTTCTTTCGGAGGAGGTTTCTTTTCCTCATTTTGGCAGGATGGTTATGATCTGTTGATATCTGTGGAGAGGCCTGGAAAAGCTATAGATGGAAGATATTATAGCTTTAGGGGTATTGATCTCTCTTTTTACGTTTCCCCACTCGATGAGTTTTTCATGGAAGCTAAGAGAAGGGGTGTTTCTACGGTTGGTATAGGGGATGGTGGGAACGAAATTGGTATGGGAAAGATCAGGGAGCTACTTGTAAAGTTCTTCCCCAACTCAAGAAAGATCTTCAGTGTGGTTAAGACCGATCATCTTGTAGTTTCTGCCGTGTCCAATTGGGGAGCCTATGCTTTGCTCGCAGGTTTATCTATCATGAGTAAAGTTAAGGATATCCTACCTGAGGATCGAGCGGAGGAGGAACTCCTTAAGGTTGTCATTGACGCTGGTAGCGTAGATGGGATTCTTCTAACTGAGACGCAGAGCGTAGACGGTCTTGGCCTTGAAGTTTTAGGTAGAAAACTGAAAGAGATAAAAAGTTGCTTAGAAAAGTTTTCTTCTTAATTTGTCTTTTTCTTTTCTGCTTTACCTTATGCGGATGTGGGGTCTTAAGCAAGTGGAGAAGTTACTACTACACGGGTGAGTTTCAAATTGAAGAGGCTTATGTATGCTCTGATGTTACGGAAGAATTAACACCAATTAACATCAGCAATCGCTTTGAATATGGGATAGAGAAAGTTTGCCTGTTTTTCAAGTATAGATATTCTGATGGGGGAACAGCCCTTCTTAGGATAAGGTGGTACTATGAAGGAGTTTTCGTTTTTCAGAATAGCTATTATTTGGAAAGCGGTGAAGGTAAAAGGGCTTTCTACTTCTTTTTATCCTCAGGTAAACCTCTTCCTAAGGGAATTTATGAGATAAGGATGATGTTTAAGGGCAAGGTAATAAAAAGTCTTCTTTTTGAGATAACTGGGGGTGGATCTTAGGTGACAAGGAGTTTTATCCTGATGCTCGCTCTTGATGGTAGTAGGATGGTTTTAAATCCCCTTAAGATGATTGAAAAAGCTAAGAGAAGCAGAAGTAAGGGTGTATCGCTCATACACTTTAGAGTAACTACCCCTGAGGGTAAGCTTGCTTGGGATTTGGAGCCCTATAGAGAGGCCTCAGCTTGGTTGCGGGAAAGTAGTGATCTTATGCTTGAGTTTCCATGTTGGGGGACCATAGATCAGAGCTTAGAGGAGAGAGTTTCTCCTATCGTCTTAAGGCCCAATCTGGTCGAAATAGTTCCTGGTTCCGTTAACTTAGGAGATAAAGTTGTTTACAACCCAAAAGATTATATAAAGTTCGTCTTGCAGGCAGTTACTGAGGCATCTATAACCGTAGACTTCAAAATTCTTTGCCCTTCTATGTTGTTTTACGTTAGGAAGCTAATAGATAATGCGGAGGTCGAGCCTCCTTACGTTTTTACATTGACCTTTAGTGATGACCTTTTTCCAGCAACCTTCGAGAATCTGTTTTACATCTATAAGTTTATTCCGCGAAATAGCACTTGGTTTTTAAGCGTTTCTAAAAAGGTTCCCAGAGCCCTTTGGGCTGTGGCTTTGGAATTGGGTGGAAACATAAGAGTTGGAGAGGATATTGAAGAGGATGACGAGGAGTTGGCTGATGAAAGGTTAATAGAGGAAGTTTTAAAGATCGGATTTTCATTAGGTTTTGAGCCTGCTACACCTAAGGAGGCTTATAAAGTTTTGAAGGGAGAGATGTAAGCTATGCCTTTGCTTAGCAGTAAGGTTATATTGGAAAAAGCCCAAAAAGAGGGGTATGGGGTTGGTGCCTTCAACTTTAACAACCTTGAGTTTCTTCAGGCTATAATCGAAGCTGCCAAAGAGCTGAAAGCTCCTGTGATACTCCAGGTGAGTGAGGGAGGAATAAAGTATATGGGATTAAGCTTCCTCGAGGGCATAGCGCGAGAAGTCCTTCCTGAAGTGGATGTTCCCTTAGCCCTTCATCTTGATCATGGTTCAAGCTTTGATGTGATAGTTTCAGCCATAAGGGTTGGTTTTACATCTGTAATGATAGATGCTTCAAAAAAACCTTTTGATGAAAACGTCAGAATAACCCGTGAGGTTGTTAAAGTAGCTCATGCTGTGGGGGTTTCTGTGGAGGCTGAGCTTGGAAAGATAATGGGAACAGAGGAGCACATTAGCGTTGCTGAGAGCGAAGCGGTTTTTACAGATCCAGATGAAGCTGTGAGATTTGTTGAATTGACCGAGGTGGACTCGTTAGCGGTAGCTATTGGGACTGCTCATGGAATATATAAGGGAGAACCGAAACTTGACTTTGATAGACTTTCTGATATAAGAAAAAAAGTAGAAGTTCCTCTCGTTCTTCACGGAGCCTCAGGCCTTCCTTTAGAAGATGTTAGGAAGGCCATATCTCTTGGAATATGTAAGATAAATATAGATACAGACCTAAGAGTAGCTTTTAGAGAGAAGCTTGAGGAAGTCTTAATAGCTAAGAGGGGAGAAATTGACCCCCGCAAGTTTTTGGGACCTGCTAAAGAGGCGGTCAGGAGCGTAGTTATGGAAAAAATAAAAGCCTTTGGTTCGGAGAGGAGGGCGTGGTGAGGGATGAAGCTGTTCTTGGATACTGCTAATCTTGAGGAGATAAAGCAGGGAGTTAGCTGGGGCGTTATATCAGGTGTGACGACTAATCCTACTCTTGTGAGTAGGGAGAAGGGACGAGATTTTCACTCCCTGATCAAAGAGATCTGTGACTTAGTCAAGGGGCCTGTTAGTGCAGAGGTGATAAGTCTAGATGCTGAGGGTATGGTTAGAGAGGCGAGAGAGCTCGCTAAGATAAGTGAGCATGTTGTAATTAAGATTCCAATTACTCCGGAGGGTATGAGAGCCGTTTCTGTTCTATCGAAAGAGGGGATAAAAACCAACGTTACCCTAGTTTTTTCCTTAGAGCAAGCTCTATTAGCTGCTAATGCTGGAGCTACTTACGTTAGCCCATTTATTGGCAGGTTAGATGACATAGGGGCAGATGGAGTTAGTTTAGTTGCTGATATAGTGACCGCTTTTAAGAAAGGTTCCTTTGAGACTCAAGTTATCGCTGCAAGTATAAGGCATACGAAACATGTTAAAGATTGTGCCTTAGTTGGAGCTCATATAGCTACTGTTCCCTTCAACGTTTTGAAACAAATGTTCGTTCACCCTCTAACGGATATAGGTATTCAGAGATTTCTCAAGGACTGGGAATCCTTTAGAAGTGGATAAGATATGCTCTTTTGGTTGATGATCTTTCTTCTTTCTTCCGCTGGTGTTATAGGAGGAGGGATCTCCCTAGAGAGGGTTACGGAGGAATGGGCTGAGCGGTCTGGCGTGACGAAGGAATGGGCTGGTTTCCTGATCCTGTCTATAGTAACCTCTACACCTGAATTCGCTACAGCGATAAGTGGAGCTGTTAATAATTACCCTGATCTAGTCATAGGTGATATACTTGGTGGTAATTTCTTTAATATAGTTGTTTTTTCTCTCTTTTCCTTCTTATGGTATGATCTTTTTAGGTGTATAAATAAAAGGGTAACCTACGAACTCATCGCTTGGAACATTGCTTTTAATATAATCTTAATATTTGCATTGTACTTTAGAATGAATCTCTTTCCGGTCTTTCTGCTATATCCTTTCGTTGCCATGCGGGTGTTTGAGCGTTCTGGGGATAAGACGAGCTTTGAGGGAGATAATGGAGGAAGGAGGTTAAAATATTATTTTATTTTTGCGATCACTTTAGTTATAGGTTCAGGTTACTTTTTAATAGTTTCGGGTGCTCAGCTGTCGGAATTAATGAATCTCTCTAATACTTTCATTGGTACGCTTTTTGTCGCTATTGTTACCTCTGCTCCAGAGCTTTCGACTTCCTTTACCGCTCTTTTGAGGAAAGCTCATGGGCTTTGCGTAGGGAATGTTTTGGGGAGTAACGTCTTAAACTTCTTCATACTTCCAATAGCTGCCTTTTTCTTTAAGGATCCAATGGTTAAAGTTTCCTCGCAAGCTCACATGCTTACAGCGATGGGTTTGCTTATATCGAGTCTTTTGCTCTTCGTTTCCTTGTCTTTCGCTTTTAAAAAGATAAGGCTTTTTCCTGTTTTGATATATTTAATGGTTATATCTCTTCTTGGTAAGGGGGTATAAGTTTTGTTTGAGTTCAGTGAACTTAGCACTAAGACTATATCGGAGCTACAGGCTATAGCTAAGGAGTTAGGTGTTACAGGATATTCTCGGTTAAGGAAGCAAGAGCTTATATTTGAGATACTTAAGGCGCAAGCCAAAAGCAAGGGATTGCTCTTTGGGGGGGGTGTTCTCGAGATAGTTCCTGAGGGTATCGGCTTTTTGAGAACGAACGGTTATCTTCCCTCATCCTCAGACATTTATGTTTCTCCTTCACAGATAAAGCGCTTTAATCTCAGGACGGGTGACGTAGTTTGGGGACAAACTAGGCCTCCCAAGGAGCAGGAGCACTATTACTCCCTACTTAGAGTTGAGGTTGTTAACTTTGAGGACCCTGAGAAGGCAAGAACTAGACCCTACTTTGATGAGCTAACTCCCATATATCCTTGTGAGAGGTTTAGGCTTGAGAGTAATCCAGAGGAGGTTTCCACGCGTCTCGTTGATCTCTTTGTTCCCATAGGGAAAGGGCAGAGGGGACTTATAGTTTCTCCGCCTAAGGCTGGTAAAACCACGCTTTTAAAGAATATCGCTAACAGTATAACTGCTAACCATCCTGAGGTCTTTCTAATAGTTCTTCTTATAGATGAGAGGCCAGAAGAGGTAACTGATATGCAGAGATCTGTTAAGGGTGAAGTAGTAAGTTCTACGTTCGACAGGCCGATAAATGAGCATCTTAAAGTTGCTGAACTGGTTCTCGAGAAGGCGAAGAGGTTGGTGGAATATGGTAAGGATGTGGTGATACTTTTAGATAGCCTAACGCGTTTAGCAAGGGCTTACAACCTTACGGTTCCCCCAAGTGGGAGAACGCTGTCTGGTGGCATGGATTCAGTTGCAATTCATTATCCCAAGAGGTTTTTAGGGGCTGCGAGGAACATTGAGGAAGGCGGAAGCCTTACTATCATAGCTACCGCTTTAATAGATACGGGTAGCAGAATGGACGACTTGATCTATGAGGAGTTTAAGGGAACAGGTAATATGGAGATTCACTTAAGCAGAAAACTAGCGGATCAGAGGATATTTCCAGCGATAGATCTTAAGAAATCTGGGACGAGAAAGGAGGAGCTTTTGCTTACACAAGATGAACTTCAGAAAGTTTGGCTTCTGAGGCGGAGAATGGCGAACCTCGATGAGGCAGAAGTCTTGCAGCTTTTAATAAAGAAGATGCAGGAGACTAAGAATAATGCGGAGTTCTTGGGAGCCATCAAGTAAGGAGGTGTTTAGGTGAGGCTATCTTTCTCTAAGGTTGCCATTTTGGTGATCGGGGTATCCTCGCTCTTCCTGTTTTTGGCTTGGAGAGAGTGCGGTAGACTATGGATAGCTAGACGGAATCTATACAGTGAAGCGAGGTATGAGTTAGAGAAGGAGAGCATAAGAATGATTCCTCGAGGAATCCCTTATGAGATGGTTGATATGATTATGATTGCGAGGCTTGGGATTTCTTCTGCTACCTTTGTGGAAGTCCCTGCCATTCCGGAACTTAAGAGCATGCCATTTGTGGCCTACAAGGTGGATGGAGGAACTGGTAGAGGACTGGATATAGGGATTTCGGTCGGTAAGCTTAAGAGCTTTTTTTCAGCAGGATTTAGCTACGGGTTAAAGGCAGGTTTCACCAAAAGGGCTTCTGCCTCCTTAGAAGTGAAAGGAGGGGCCTTTGCTAAAGCTGAGGGAGAGTTGTTGAAGATCACCCAGTATGTAGTTAAGCCTGGAGATACTTTATGGGATATAGCTAAGAGGTTTAATATAACTCTGGACACCATAATAAGTGCCAATCAGCTTGAACATGTGGATATGCTTAAGATTGGTCAGGTTTTGAAGGTTCCGAGCGTCTCTGGTGTATTTCACAAGGTTGCCAAAGGAGAGACCTTAGAAAAGATTGCTAAGGTTTATAAAGTTGACCTTGAGCAAATCAGGAAATATAACACCGGTTTAAGGGAGGTTAAGGCAGGTTCTTTAGTTTTTATACCTGGAGGAAAGCTTCTTGAGGAGACGCATCCTTCTAAGCCTAGATGGATTGCTTCTCGAAGATCCCGTAGAGAATTTGTCTGGCCTGTTAATGGCAGGATAACCTCTAAGTTTGGTTGGCGACGTGATCCCTTTTCAGGAAGAAGGGAGTTCCACACGGGAATAGATATAAGTGCGCCTTCGGGAGTTCCTATAAGGGCTTCTCGAAGCGGCCGAGTTATTTACGCTGGTTGGAGGACCGGTTATGGGCTTTTGGTAATTGTAGATCATGGTGATGGTTGGGAAACATGGTATGGACATTGTAGTAGAATAAATGTTAGAGTGGGACAATATGTAGCACAAGGTGAGATTGTAGGCAGGGTGGGAAGTACTGGTAGGACAACGGGATCGCATCTTCACTTTGAGATAAGAAATAATGGTAATCCGGTAGATCCTCTTTATCATCTTCGCTAAAGGATAGGAGAGTTTAACGATGGGTAGCTTAGAGGATATACTGAAGGATCTTGACGAAGAAAAAGAGAGCTCTAAAGTTCTAAGCTTGTTAGATTCTCTTAAGCCCTTTGTGAGAAATTCCAGTGTAAGAGATAGGGTTATAGAGCTTTTGCTTAATTGTGCTGATAGGTTGGTTAGAATCAAGGCCACAGAGCTCTTAGAAGAGCTTGATAGTGATGATGATAAAGCTGTTGAGGCCCTTATAAAGGCTCTTCTTAATGATCCTGACAGCTTTGTCAGAGGGTTTTCTGCTAAGGCTCTCGGCAAGTTAGGTAGTGTCTATGCTAAGGAGGCTATAAAGAGAGCTTGTGAGGATCCCGATGGGTTCGTTAGGCATTATGCAAATGAGGCACTTAAGATCATTGAGATGAAGGAGAGACTTTTAAGCGTTATTCAGAAAGCGAAAGGAGGATAATGGTCTTGGCTAAGTACATATTCGTCACGGGTGGTGTATGTTCTTCCCTAGGCAAAGGGATAACAGTTTCTTCGATAGGTGCCATCCTTAAGGCTCGGGGTTTTAATGTTAGTGCTCTGAAGTTTGATCCCTATCTTAACGTTGATGCAGGCACGATGAACCCTTATCAGCATGGTGAGGTTTTCGTTACAGAAGATGGTGCTGAGACCGACCTTGACTTGGGGCATTACGAGAGGTTTATGGACGTGTCGTTGACTTCGGATCATAATGTTACAGCGGGGAAGGTGTATCAAACGGTTATAGCTAAGGAGCGGGAGGGTAAATTCTTAGGGGCTACAGTGCAAGTAATACCTCATGTGACTGACGAGATAAAAGAAAGGATAAGGAAGGTCTCTAAGGATTTGGACTTCTTGTTAGTTGAGGTTGGAGGAACGGTGGGGGATATAGAGGGCTTACCCTTTCTTGAAGCCATAAGGCAGTTTAGAGTTGAGGAGGGTTTTGATAACACCCTATATATTCATGTTACTCTTGTTCCCTACCTTAAGACGGCGGGCGAGGCTAAGACGAAGCCTACTCAGCATAGCGTAAATGAGTTGAGAAGAATAGGAATTCAGCCTGATATAGTAGTTTGTAGAACGGAGAGGGCACTGCCTGAGGATGCCATGAAAAAGATAGCTCTGTTTTCCAATCTTCCTGTTAAAGCAGTTATTGAGGCGAAAGATGCGAAACTCATATATGAGGTTCCGTTGGACCTGGAGAGAGGGGGGATAGGGGAGCTTATATCTACGAAGCTCAATCTTCCATCAAAGGCTTCTGATTTAAGCGTTTTCATTGACTTCCTCGAGTCTTGGTCAAACCCCTTGGGAGAGGTGAATGTAGCTATAGTGGGAAAGTATGTGAAGCATAAGGATGCTTACATAAGTGTAGTTGAAGCGCTAACGCATGCTTCCGTTTATTGGAGGAGGAGGCTTAACATAAGGTGGGTGGATGCCGAAGAGATAAAAGAAGGGAAAGAGGAAGATCTTTTAAAGGGCGTTGATGGCCTTTTGGTACCAGGGGGTTTTGGTTTTAGAGGAATCGATGGAAAGGTGAGAGCCATAAGGTATGCTCGAGAGAGGAAGATACCATTTTTAGGTTTATGCTTTGGAATGCAGTGCGCCGTTATAGAGTTTGCGAGAAACGTTTGCGGGCTTAAAGGGGCTAATACTACAGAGGTAGATCCTTCTACTCCTTATCCTGTTATAGATCTTCTTCCAGCGCAGCGTAATTTAAGGAACCTCGGTGGAACGATGCGTTTAGGAAGCTATCCTTGCAGAGTTCTGGATGGAACCATCGCTCGTGATTCTTATGGTAGAGATATGGTTTATGAGAGGCATAGACATAGGTATGAGTTTAATAACGATTATAGGGAGGTTTTATCATCTCACGGGTTGAGAATAGCGGGCGTTTCTCCCGATGGGGAGCTCGTTGAGATAGTTGAACTTTATGGGCATCCCTGGTTCGTAGGAGTTCAATTTCACCCGGAGTTTAAATCCCGGCCTTCGAAACCTCATCCATTGTTTAGGGATTTTATAAGATCGTGTGTGAAATATAGGGAGGGGATATTATGAGGAAGCTTTGGATCTCGTTTCTTGTTAGCCTGCTTTTGTTCAGTGGTATTTTGAGTGCGCAAGAGCCCTTTGTGGGGGATCTTGTGAGGGTTGAAAGTCTGGTTTATGGTGAACCTCAGAAAGGTGCGGTTATTGAGAGGTTAGATAGGATAGAGAACTTGCTCTTTGGTAGGTCTCTTCCTGGAACTGTAGCTGAGAGGCAAAAAAGGCTTGTGGATTTCGTATTTGGTGGAGCAGGTGAAGAGTATCCTTTAGCTTTTAAGGTCGCCTCTTTAGAGTGGATAGTCTTACAGGAGGTATTTCCGGGACCTCTGGCCAATAGAATAGATAAGCTTGAGGAGATGATCTTGGGTAGTAAGCGAACTGATAAGCCGGTAGCGTGGAGGATCGAGAACCTTATGAAGCTCTGTGTTCCGACCGGTGAGATAAAGATGAGCGAAGTTGACGTACCCAGGGGGCAATTGGTTAAGGTTGCGCTTTTAACTCCTTTAGACTCAAGGAACAATAAAACTGGGGATCAGGTTAGGGTAAGGTTGGTTGATGATTTGATCTTTAACGGTATTTTAGTGGCTCCAAGGGGTTCTATGGGTGTAGGGGAGGTCGTTAATGTGGAAAGGGCAGGAGCCTTTGGCAAGTCTGGGAAAGTTGATGTTAAGTTCAAGTACATCGAAAGCTTGCTGGCAGAGGAGATTCCCATTTGCATGGGAGAAAGAGCCGCTGAGGAAAGTAAGAAAGAGATGGAGGGTAGAGCTTGGGCGGTCGTAACCAGCTTCGTTGGTTTGGGGGTTTTTGGCCCAGTTGGGCTTGTAGCGGGGGCTTTTGTTCACGGTGAGGAAGCTAAAATTCCAGCGGGAGCAAAGTTTTACCTTGAGGTTAGCGAGGATGTAAAAACAAGGGGCTTGGTTTTAGAGGGGGTTGCTATTAGGAAGCCTTCAGAACCGAAGAAGGAAGTGGAACCTAAGGGTGATGGTGAAGGGGAGATTAAGGTTAAGAAGGCTGAGTAATTTTTTAGCTATATTAGCGATATTGGCTTTTTTCTATTCTTCAGCTTGTGCGGAGGATAAGCCTTCTTTAGATATTCTTTCGTTGAAGAGGAATTTCGTTAATTTGATGAATCGCTGGGTTTCTTTCAGATGGGGGTTAAATTGTGTAATTTACGTGCTTTACTATGATCCGTCTATAGTTGGACCTTGGGTGGAATTAAACGCGAAGCTTAATGGTTGGAGTGACGTAGAGAAAGAAGAGTTTAGGAGGAACGTTGAGGATGCTCTTAAGGTTGGGAGGGCTACCGCTTTTTTGATAACCGTGGAGAATGTGGGGAAAGAGGCGATATCCCTTTCGCCCTTAGCGGAAAAGATAGTCCTCGAGGATTCTAATGGTAATGAGTATAAGGTGGTGAGCTATGAGAATCATCTTGATTCACCGATATCGGACAAAGCTCAGGGGTTAATCTTTTTCCCTCTTATTCCTAAAGGGGTTGGGGAGTTAAAGCTTAAGATTGTTGGCTTACCCGATGGAGATGCCCTTTTTTCCTGGTCCCTAGAGGTTAAGGATAGGGAGGTTGCTCAGGAGAAGAAAAGTGAGCTAACGTGGGAGCAAATTTCAAGTACTAAGCCTAACCAACCTAAGCCTGAGGGGAAAAAAGTAGAGGTTAAGGTAGTTAAGCCCGAGGGGCAAATAAAGACCGTTATTAAGCCGAATCCTCCATCTCCTCCATCTTCTCCTTCCAAGCCTAGCAATCCTCCATCAAAGAACGAGGATAGCAAGAATAAGGGTGACGGCAAGGACAAGGTTAAGGAGGAGAAAGTTCCAGTAAACGTTGTTTCCAGTGAGAAAGAGGGAAAGGATACCTTTCTCTTAGCTGATGATGTTGAGAAGGCAAAGGTCTTGGACCCTATGGAGGTTCTTAAGGAGTACTTGGAAGCTTGGGGGAGAGAGGATTATGGCAAGATGTACTCTCTTTTATCTAGTGCCACTAAGGCTAAGCTATCCTTCCCCGAATTTAAGAAGGTTGTGGAGGGGGAGATACCCAGCTGGGTTAAAAGTGGGAATTATAGGCTTTTACCTCCCAAGAAGACGGATAAGGGGGTTTACATCAGCTTAATTTCGACGGTAAGGCTTGGTTTCATTAAGATAGTGGATACTAAGAGCTTCTCTTTAGTTTTAGATAAAGAGGGGTGGAGGATCCAATTATAAGGAAAAAGACCCTTTACATATCTCTTATTGTTTTGGGGCTCTTTATGTTTTATGTTTTTATGCTTCTTGAAGATTTGAGGTTAGGTAAAGGCCTTAAGGACCCAGATAGGAAGGAGAGCTTGATTATGGAAAGCGTTGTTCTCCAGGAGGGAGTGGGAAAGGATAGGAGTTTAAAGCTTGTGGCTCAAAGGTTAATTAAACTTAATAGCTTATTTAATGGAGAAGATCTTCATATAGAGCTGATGGAGAAGGAAAAAGGGGTTGTCTTGAGTCTGAATGGAAGTAAAGGGTTTTGGGATCTATCTAAGGGTGAGGTGAGGATGGAGAAGGATATAGAGGGTAGCTTTGGGAGGGTTTCATGGAAGAGCTCTAGTCTTTTCTGGAAAACAAATCTCGACGAGGTTGAGATAGGTGAGGGTGTTTCTTACAGTATGGGCAGATGGAAGGGTAAGTCTGATAAGATGGTTATACATCTGGATAAGAAAGTTGTGGAGTTTTCGGGGGGAGTCGAAATTGTTGCTGAGGATAAACCTTAAGAAGCTATTGGTTATATTGTTTTTTTTCTATTTAACCTTGGCCTTTAGTGGGGTTAAATGTTGTTTTTCTCAAGTTGAAACTGGAGCGGTAGAGATAAAAGCTGTAAGTCTTTCCTATTACCCTTCGGAGTCCAAGGTCGTAGGTGAGGGCGATGTTTTACTTAAACATGAGGGTATCAATGTTTGGGCTGATAAGATAGTTTACTTCGCAGATAAAGGGGAGGCCTTTGCTGAAGCTCTCTTAGGAAGGTTTGTTAGAATATCCAAAGATGGACATATCCTATATGGAAAGAAGCTATATTATAATTTCATGGAAAAGAGGGGATTTATTGAGGATGCGGAGGCTGAGGAAGCCGGGGTTATTTTCAAGGGGAAGAGGTTTGAGGTCTCTTTTATAGACATAATCCCGAGAGATAAGTTTTTATTTTTCAGGACTAAGCCTGAGAAACTTCCTCAACCCGACTTTGAGATCTCCTTAGTTGATGCAAGATTCACCACCTGTAAGCTTTTCGAGCCCACTTATTTTGTTTCGGGAGATAGAATAGTTATATACCCTAATGGTAAGGTTAAGGTTGTAAAGCCTTCGCTCTTTTTAGGAGGGAAGAAAGTTATTTCTTTGCCCTTTGATTATAACTTTAGCGTTAAAAAAGCTCAGATATTTATGCTAATGCCTTCTGTAGGTTTTACCTCAACCCTTGGGTGGTACGGTGGGATGTCTGTGGAGAGTTTCTATAATCATTTTACTTTTAGCTTTAACCTTCTTTACTCTGAGAAACAAGGCTTAGTTGGTAGAGCAAAAGTTGGCTTTAAGATTTCGGAGAGCTCAGAGGCCTCTTTGGGGCTGGAAAGATCGGAGGATTGGGATACATTTAAGATGAGATGGAGAACAGACCTTAGTTTTGAACTTAAGGAGGATAAGTTTAAGTTCCGCTTAAATTACCTTAAGGATAAGAAGTATTGGGTTTTGCGAGACGACGAAGATGTGAAGACGATTTACTCGGCTACACCTGAGGTATATGTTAAGTATGCTTTAAATCCTTTCCTTTTCTTCGTTAGGTTTGGAAGCTATGAGGAGTATGGTATTAATAGGGATAAGCTAACCTTGGGTGCTGCTTTAGATGTGGAAAGAAAATTGGGAAGCAACATTTCCGTTTCTTCTAAGCTGATCTATCTTAAGGATTATTATGACGGAGGTGATGAGAGAGAAATAGCCTATTATTATGGATTGCTGGCGTGGAAGCTTGATGGTTTTACTATTAAAGGAGGATATATGGAAAGAAAGGTTTTCGGCCATACTCCATTTTACTTTGACAAGTACGATCCTTTACGGAAATATCTGCTAGGATTTGAAACCTCTCTAGGGGATGTTATCTTTAAGAGCTATCTTTATTACGATGATTTAAATGAAAGTTTGAGGGATTTGAAGGGTGAGATCTCATTCAACCTTAAAGGAAGGTTATATTTTTCGCTTAAGCCATGGTTTTATCTCGATGAGGGTAAATGGAGAGAGATAGATTATGGTCTCACTTATTACCTATGTCCCTGCGGTTGTACGAGCCTAAGGATCGATTTTCATGATGATATGAGGAAGGAAAACGACGATGTTCTGTGGCTTAGGTTATATCTTTACCCATCTTCTTTATCTTTGGTTTCTGGTAGTGTTCCAGAGGAGGATAGCTTGATTCCTCCCTGAAAGGGGTATATAATAAATTGAAGTTTCTGGCGTTGGATTCTGGCAGTAAAAAGTGGGGTTATGCTTTGTTTGATGATGGAAAGGTGATTGATAAAGGGATTATAGAGTCAGATGCTTTGGAGGAGACCTTATTGAGAATAAGATTGCGTGAGAAGCCTGATTTCATAGTAGTTGGGAGAAGAAGAGGTGCGTTGGAGAATCTGGCCTTTTTGAAGGATATAAATATAATCACGGTAAGTGAGATGGATACGACTTTGGAGGCGCGTGATCTTTATTTTTCTGAAAATCCTCCTAAGGGGTTAATGAAACTTCTTCCGAAAGGTTTGAGGGTTCCAGAAAGAGCGGTTGATGATTTCGCTGCTGTAATTATAGGTAAGAGGTTCCTTAATAGTTTAGAGGGAATTTATATGTTTATGAGAGAGACCGTTTTAAAGGATATGGGAGGAGATCAGGACCTTTGGAATGAGAGCTTTTCTCTCAACAGTTTTGCCATGGACTGTTGTGAGGGTCTCTCTAAGGAAGGATACGTTTTAGAAGTTTCTTTCAGAGGGACGAAAGGACGAGCGTTTACTCGCATTAAGCTTAAGGATGGTGAAGTGAAGTTACGAGAGATATTTGGTTCTAATCTGAGCTCCTATAAAGATAGGGTTCAGTTTTTGGCTCTGTTAAATGCTATTTATAGATATCTCGGAAAAGTGAATGGCACGATTCACTGTAGCCCTTCTGAATGGCTATCCTGTGGTGATGAGTTCGTTTCCTTTGTATCTAAGCTCTGGGGTAGGCCGAAGGTATGCTTGGTGGGATATAATGAGGTGTTTTTAGAAAGGTTTAAAAAGGCCTTTAAAGTTAGGCTTATTGATTTAGAAGAAGATGAGTCAGAGGTGCTAGAGTGGGCGGAGGTTTTTGTTTTAACCGGTGAAGCCTTCTTAAATGGGATGATCTCGAAGTTTCTCACTGCTGGGAAACCTATGGTTATTTATGGTCCCATGGGAGCGGTTTGCTCCTTTATGTTCAATATAGAGAGATTTTGTCCCTTTAGTAAATAAATCTTTTCAGGAGGTGCTCAGGGAAAATGAAGAAAGGAATTCATCCTCAGTATGGTGAGTGCACAGTGATATGTGCTTGTGGTAACACATGGAAGACTCGTTCTACTAAAAAGCTTATAAGGATTGAGGTTTGTTCAAGCTGCCACCCTTTTTATACTGGTAAGCAGAAGGTTGTAGCTGCTACGGGCAAGGTAGAGAAGTTCCTTAAGAAATATGAGTCTCAAGATGAAAGTTCAACTTCTTAACTTCACTCCCGATCCAGATCTTACCGTTTACCTTGCAGCAAGGATATGTTACTCTAAGATTGGAATAGATGAGCTTAAAGGAGATGTGAAGGAAGAGAAGATAAAAGAGCTTATAAGGAGGGTAGTCGCATCGGGTCATCATTCGGTTTTGGAACATGCTTCTTTTACCTTTGGGGTTGAGGGGGTGTCGCGCGTTACGACCCATCAACTGGTTAGGCATAGGATAGCCAGTTATTCACAGCAAAGCTTAAGATGGGTAAGCGCGGAGAATATGGAGATAGTGGTTCCTCCAACTATAATGAACAACCCAGAAGCTGTAATGATTTTTGAGGATATGGTTTTAAAGAGTAAGGAAGCTTATCATAAGCTTTTGAATCTTGGCATACCTAAGGAGGACGCTAGATTTATAATACCGCAGGGTGTTGCTACCAAGATCGTTTTCACTATGAATGCGCGTGAGCTTCACCATTTCTTCAAAGTAAGGTTATGCTCTCGAGCCCAGTGGGAGATTAGGGAGCTTGCGATGCTTGCTCTTCTTGAAGTTAGGAAAGTGGCTCCTATAATATTTGAGAAAGTTGGGCCACCTTGTGTTACGGAGGGAAGGTGTTTTGAGGAAAAGTCTTGCCAGAATCCTCCTGAGCTCTAAGGATGCGTTTATCGGAGGGCAAGCTGTAATAGAGGGAGTGGTTATAAGAAGTAAGGAGAGGATTGCTATAGCGGTTAGAGGAAAGGATGGTTCAATCAAGGTTAAAAGCTGGGGGGTTAAACCCTACACCAGTATAAATCCTATATTGGGTTTTCCCATAATTAGGGGACTGGTTGCTCTTTATGATGCTATCTATTGGGGTATAAAGGGGTTATTTTATTCTGCGAATGAGGCTTTAGACGATAGTGAAAAGATCTCGCTTAAGGAAGTTGTAGGGGGTGTAGTTTTAGCTTTCGCTTTGGCTATAGGACTTTTCGTCATCCTTCCTGCCCTTTTAGCTCATCTGCTTGAGGTTAATATGGAGTTGGGAAAGCTATCTTTAAACTTAATTGAAGGAGGGTTTAGGGTTTTAACTTTCATCGCTTATCTTTTGATCATAAGCTTTTCCAAGGAGGTAAGGAGGATTTTTTCTTACCATGGTGCTGAGCATAAAACTATCAATGCTTATGAGGCTTTGCGGTCCGAGATAACACCTGAGGTGGTTCAGAGTTATAGTCGATTTCACTATAGATGTGGGACCTCCTTTATGCTTTTAGTGTTGATCATAAGCATAGCTTGTTTTACCCTTTTTGAGCGAGAGAATGTAATCGGAAGGCTTTTTATGCGGTTGGCCTTGATACCCCTTATAGCGGGTATATCTTATGAAGTGCTCAGATTGAGCTTTTCCTTTAAGATAATTAGATTTTTAGCTCTGCCTGGTTTGTGGCTTCAATATTTGACCACCAGAGAGCCGATGATAGAGCAGATTGAGGTTGGTATAGCTGCGCTAAAGGGGGCTTTGGGAGATGTGGGAGAAGTTAAAGAAGCTTGAAGAGGAATATGAAAGCTTGTCGAAAAAATTGGCTGATCCTAATATCGTTTCTGACTCAAAGGAGTTTCAGAGGATAGCTAAGGCTCATGCGGAACTTGAAGAAATAATTAGTAAGTATAGAGAGTATAAAAAGCTTCTTCAGGAGCTTGAGGAGGCTAAACTTCTTGCTGAGGAAGATGAGGAGCTTCGGGATTTGGCTAAAGAGGAGGTAAAGCTTCTGGAAAGCGAGCTTTCAAGGCTGGAGGAGGAGATTAAGATGGCTCTTCTTCCCAAGGATCCGATGGATGAAAGAAGCATAATAATGGAGATAAGGGCAGGAGCTGGAGGAGAAGAAGCTGCGTTATTTGCTGCAGATCTCTTCAGAATGTATGCTCGCTATGCTGAAAGAAAGGGTTGGAAGGTTGAGATACTCGATAAGAATGAGACAGGCATAGGTGGCTACAAGGAGATAGTCTTCAGGGTAGATGGCTTCGGTGCCTATAGTAGGTTAAAGTTCGAAAGCGGCGTCCATAGAGTTCAAAGGGTTCCTGTAACTGAATCAAGCGGTAGGATCCATACTTCCACAGCAACAGTTGCAGTTCTTCCCGAGGTAGAGGAGGTTGAGGTGGAGGTAAGGGAAGAGGACCTTAAGATAGAAACGTTTAGAGCGAGTGGCAGAGGAGGTCAATATGTTAATAAGACTGATACGGCTGTTAGGATAACCCATATTCCAACGGGTATAGTGGTTTCCTGTCAGGATGAGCGTTCACAGTATAAGAACAAGCAGAGGGCGCTAAGCATCTTAAGGGCAAAGCTTTATGAGATGGAAAGGATGAAGAAGGAAAGTGAGATAGCTTCGATGAGGAAGAGCCAAGTTGGAACTGGAGAGAGGAGTGAGAAGATACGAACCTATAACTTTCCTCAAAACAGGGTTACCGATCATAGGATAGGGCTTACGGTTTATAACCTTGAGGAGGTTTTAGATGGGGATCTTGACGAGATCATAGAAGCTCTTATAGTTGCTGATAGGTCGGAGAAGTTGTCGAGGTTAGTAGCGGCATGAATTTGGCAGAAGCTTTAAAGTGGACGGAAGAAGCTCTTTCAAGGGCGGGGATATCCTCTGCAAAGAGAGAAAGCGAGATTTTGCTTTCTACTTTCTTAGATAAAGACCTTTCTTACGTTATCTTACATCCTGATGAGGAGCTTTTGGAGGAAAGGGAGTATAAGTTGAGGGTTGCAAGGCGATGCTGCAGGGAGCCTCTCCAGTATATCTTAGGTGAGGTTGAGTTTTTTGGCATTAAATTTAAGGTTAAAAGGGGGGTTTTCATCCCTCGCCCAGAGACGGAGATCTTGGTTGAAGAGGCTCTTAAGTTTGCTAAAGATGGGTTAATCTTAGATTTAGGGGTAGGATGCGGAAACATTCTTCTCTCCTTATTAGCCAAAGCTAAGGGGTTTAAGGGAGTAGGTGTTGACCTTTCAGCGAAAGCCATTATGCTCTCCATGGAAAACGCGGAGAGACTTGGCTTGAGAGATAGGGTTTTGTTTATTAACTGCGATTGGGGAGAGTCTTTAAAGGGCTGGTTTGAGTTTGACATGATAGTTTCAAACCCTCCTTATATTCCTAAAGGAGAGATTTGGAATCTGGAACCTGAAGTTTTGCTTTACGAACCGGTTGAGGCTTTAGACGGTGGAGAGGATGGAACTCTTTTTTATAGGAGAACCATAGATCTTGCAAGGGTATCTCTTAAAAGAGGTGGAATCTTGGCCGTTGAGCTTGGTAAGGAGGAGTATCTCAGTCTATTTTTTGAGCTTGAGGATTTCTCGGTTTTATCCCTACGGAAGGACTATGAGGGGAGAGATAGGGTTATTATTCTTAGGAAGAATAGCTGAATAGGGGGGGTCATCGTGAGTGGGGATATAAAGTTTGGAACAGATGGGTGGAGAGGAGTCATAGCTTTAGACTTCACTTTTGAGAACGTTAGGAGGGTAGCAAGAGGAGTTGCAGCTTACATTACTTCGGAGGAAAGGCCTAAGCTTAAGATGTACAGCCTTTGGAAGGCCCCCTTAAGAAGCTTTGAAAGTGGAGTAATCATAGGTTATGATAGGAGATTTATGTCGGATGAGTTTGCTAAAGCCTTCGCTGAGGAGTTGGCTAAGTATGGAATCCCTTCCTTTCTTTCGAAGGAGGCAGTTCCTACGCCTGCTGTTTCCTATGGTGTCATTAGTAGGAAAGCTGCGCTTGGGGTTATGATAACCGCGAGCCATAATCCTCCTAAGTATAATGGTGTAAAGCTTAAGCCTGAGTATGGTGGACCTGCTCTTCCAGAGGTAACATCACTGGTGGAAAAGCTGCTCGATGTAGATATCAGGCCTGCAAATAAGCCTGCCTTGATAGAGATGATCGACTTAAAGAGCGAATATGTGAATGCGTTGAAAAGCAAAGTTTCTTTGAGTAAGCTTAGGAGTTTTAGCTTTAGGATAATCATAGATGCAATGTATGGTTCTGGTAGTAATCTTTTATCTGAGATATTAGATTCTTTAGGTATAAAGGTTGAAGAAATACACGCGGAGATTAACCCTTACTTTGGAGGTATGCATCCTGAGCCTATACCTCCTAACACCGATGAGCTTTCTAAGGTTATACTTGACAGGAAAAGCGATGTAGGAATAGTTTTAGATGGAGATGCTGATAGAATAGGGGCGGTAGATGAGGATGGTATCTTCGTTAACCCTCATCAGATATTTGCCCTTCTTATGAAGCATCTTATAGAAGATAGAGGAAAGAGGGGAAAGATAGTTTGGACCTGTTCGCTAGGTAGGGAGCCAGAAAAGCTTGCTCAGTTGTACGGTGTTGAGTATTGTATAACACCAGTTGGCTTTAAGCACGTTTGTGAGCATATCCTTCAGGATGGGGTCTTACTAGGTGGAGAGGAAAGCGGAGGCTTTGGTTACGTTGAGCATCTTCCTGAGAGGGATGGTTCAATGTCAGCTCTCCTTCTCATTGAGATGATGGCTGAGAGGAAGAAGACAATGAAGGAGCTTGTTAAAGAGCTTTATAAAGATTTTGGCCCTTATTACTATAGGAGAATAGACTTGAAGCTTGATCATAAGTTTCCTTCGGAGAAGCTGATTAAACTGATGGATACGATTCATGACCTTCTTAGGGAAGAGCCCGCGAAGGTGGAAGATATAGATGGGATAAAGATCCATTTTTCTGATGAAAGCTGGCTTCTCATCAGACCTTCGGGAACTGAGCCCCTTTTGAGGCTTTATGCTCAAGCTCCATCGATTGAAAGGCTGGAGAATATCTTGCTTAAGGCAAAAGAAGCTGTCTTAAATGTATAGCTTGCTTTATGGTCTATTAAGTGGATTTCTTACTATATTAGCTTTTCCTCCTTTTAGTTTATCTTACCTGATATGGTTCTTCCCTTTCTTCTTATTTCAAGCCTACCATAAGGGTGGATCAATGGCTTTAGCTTTGTTAGGTTGGGGGTTAGCTTTTTTCCCCTTTGGGCTTCGGAGCTTACCCTTTGAGCCCTTTGTGATCCTTTCGGGGGCTCTTATATTGCAGGTCTTGATTTGGGGTTTAATTATGGAAAGGCTTTTAAGAAGTAGCCTTGCTTTTTCTCCATATGTGATTTTATCTTCTCTTTGGGTTATCTTCGAATTTATGCAAGATAGGGGGTTTCTTAGCATTCCATTTTCATTTTTTAAAGATCTTTCTGCTCCATGGCTTTCTATAGGAGTTGCTTTGTACTCCCATCCCTTACGTTACATTGCTTCCCTTTTAGGTGTCTGGGGGCTTTCCTTTCTTATACTTGTGGTTGGAAGCTTAATACATTATTTACTTTTGAGAAAAAGGGTAGTTTTACTGATTGTGCTTATTTCTCTTTTGATCTCACTTGATTTTTCCCCCAAGCCGACGTATCAGGTTTCCCCCGGTGTCAGGATAGGCATGGTTCAGCCTTCTCTCAGTGAGGACAGAAGGAACCTTCCAACTGCCGCTTTGTCTAGGAATACAAGGCTTTCGGGTATTCTTTTCTTTCAAAAGAGCTTGGATTTAATAATATGGCCTGTTTCTTATGTTAAGACCGATTTCTTCAGTGATTCTGCTGAGAGATATATTTCAAACTTCGCTAAAGAGTATCACTGCTACATTCTTGCTGGGATCGATGATGATGAGGAAGGTGGAATCTCCTTTTATTCATTAAGCGGTGAGGTCAAGGTCTCTTTCAAAAGCTTATATGCAGTTCCATCTCTTAAAGAGCTTTTAAACTTGGGGTTTGTTGGGAGGAGTGTTGAAAGGACTATAAAGACGGATAAGTTTTCTTTCGCTCCCTTGAAAGGAGTGGAGATAGGGCATCCCTTTCTCTCGAGGAGATTTGCTCTTGAGGGGTGTCACTTCTTGGTTGGTATTCAAGAGGACTTTCTAAGGGAGATCTTATGGGCTAACGCTATCATAAGGTCCTTGGAGACTGGACTATACTTTGTTCTATCTAGCAATTATGGCCCTTCATCTTTTATATCACCTAACGGAGGGAGTAAGAGCACATCAGCTTTTACTCCCTCTACTCTGTTTGGTGAGGTTCCCCTAACCTCTTATAAAACCCCTTTTGTTAAGTTGGGTTATTACTGGCCCCTTTCCCTTGGCTTTTTAATTTTTGTAGATTATCTTCTCAAGTTCCGCGATTCTCGATTTAACCTTTTTTAGCTCCTCTTCTATTTCCTCTATCTGCTTTAAGAGATCCTTTTTCTTTTCCATGAGGAGTTCTATTCTCTTAGTTAGTCTCTCAAGTTCTATCTTCGCTTCACCGGTGCTATACTCCTCAAGTGATATTTTTTCGTACGGGTTGTCCCATCTGAACACGAAGTCGAACCCCTTTTCTGCCGTTAGGGGACTGATATCTTTGGATATCGTAAGGGTTAGAATTTTAACATCAGGTGTTAATATATCTTTATCTGTTTTTTCATCTCTACGTGGGAAAAAGACCATTCCCTCTACCTTCCCAAGTAGCTTGAAGTTGAAGATCTTATCATAATCTATTGGAGTAAGCTCCCTATTTCCAGCTTTAAGCTTGATCTTCCTATCAAATGGCCCCATGTGCATTGCAGGGCCATTATTGGTGATTTCTACTTTGAACGGTAGGCAATCAGCGAACCTTATGTTTTCGAGGAGCCTATATTTGAAGTTTTCCGCTTCATCTTTGGTCCATAAGTTTTTTTCAGATTCGTAAGCTACTATAGCTCTTATCAGTTCCATAGAGTAGTAGGTGACTGTTACCGTTACCCTTGAAGTAGTATCGGTTATGGATTTTTGCCAGCGTGACATGGCTTTTTCATAAGCTTCAAGACCGGGGCTTTTCTCCTTGGCGTAAGATGATGGTGCAAAGTTGAGGATTATGGTTATGAGGATTAAACTTATGTAAAGCAGGCCCTTTCTCATCTTAGCTATCCCTCCCTTTCAAGTTCTCAACTGAAATTATATCACAGCTATCGGTTTATACACTTGATATTTTTAGCTGATCATCTAAATTGTAATAGAGATCTTGGGCTAAAATAGTTGACTTCCTTGAATATAATATGTATACTTCATTCTAAGTACTACTTCTAATAAGAAGGGAGGGGTTTTTCAAATGAAGCGTGTATGGTTACTTGTGATCCTTGGATTGGTTTTCTCTTCCTTTTCATTAGCTTGGGCTGCTGATAAGGTAAGGATAGGCGTGTGTCTACCTATGACTGGTCCTGTGGCAGCATATGGGCAGATGGAATGGGCCGGTATTCAGGTGGCGAAAGAAATGTTCCCAACCGTCTTAGGGAAGGAAGTTGAACTTGTCCTTGTTGATAGCAAGGGAGATAAGGTTGAAGGAGCAAACGCTGTTGAAAGGCTTATTAAGCTTGAGAAGGTTTGCGCTATCATAGGTGAAGCGATTAGTTCAGTTACGATGTCCGGTGGAGCTATAGCCGAGCAGTATGGTGTACCTATGATTTCACCTACCGCTACGAATCCTCTTGTTACGCAAGGGAAGAAGTATTTATTCCGTGTTTGCTTTATAGATCCCTTCCAAGGGCAGATAGCTGCAAAATACGCTTATGAGACCTTGAAAGCTCGAAAGGCAGCCCTAGTTGTGGATGTCCAGCAGGACTACTGCGTTGGTTTAGCTAACTTCTTTGAGGAGAACTTTAAGAAGCTTGGGGGCGAGATAGTTGCTAAGGTTATGTATAGAACGGGCGATCAGGACTTTACTGCTCAGGTTACTGCCGTTAAAGCTAAGGAGCCTGACATCATATACATTCCTGGGTACTATTCGGAGATAGCGCTTTTTACCAAGCAGGCTCGTGAGCTAGGTGTTAAGTCCATCATATTCTCGGCTGACGGTTCCTATGCACCAGAGCTTATACAGATAGGAGGCAAAGCCGTAGAGGGTATATACTTCACTAACTTCTATGATCAGAAGGCTGTAGCTACCGATATAGGCAAGAAGTTCGTCGAGGCATATCGCAAGAAGTTTAATAAGGATACCGACTCCTTTGCGGCTTTAGCTGCAGAGGCCTACTTCGTCTTGGTACATGCTATTGAGAAGGCTGGAGAGGCAAATCCTGCTAAGATAAGAGATGCCCTTGAGAATATAAAGAGCTTCACTGGATTGATGGGCGAATTCGGATTTGATGAGAATCACAACGCTATAAGACCTGTGGTTATTCAAACTGTTAAGGATGGGCAGTTTGCCTATCTTGATATAGTTAAACCCTAAGACTTGGGATTTAAGAAGGCTTCGCTTTTCGAACGTTAATGTACCGGTGGCCTCTTGGCTAAGAGAGCCACCGGTCCTCTTTTGTCTTTAATAAGGAGGCGATTTAAAAGGTGGGATTTGTAGATTTGCTTCAGCAATTAGCTAATGGGGTTTCTTTAGGTAGCCTATATGCTCTTGTGGCTATAGGTTATACCATGGTTTATGGGATAATTAGATTGATAAACTTTGCTCATGGCGATGTTATGATGGTGGGTTGCTATTTGGCTTACTTTGGTGTGCTTATGTTTCACATGCCTTGGCAGATATCTTGGATAGTAGCTATTGGGTTGACAAGTCTTTTAGGGGTTTCGATATATGTTGGAGCTTATAGACCTTTGAGGAGAGCGCCTAGAATATCAGCTTTAATAACGGCTATAGGTGTTTCCTTTTTGCTGGAGAGCCTTGGTCTTGTTATATTTGGAGGTAGGCCTAAGGCTTTCCCGCGTCCACCAATACTTGATATAGGGTTAAACTTGAAAGGAGTTTATATTATGTCGTTCACGATATGGATACCTGTAATAGCGGGGGTTCTTCTTTTATGCTTGGTTTTCTTAGTTTATAAGACTAAGGTTGGTATGGCTATGAGAGCTGTGGCAACCGATATGGAGACTACTAGCCTTATGGGGGTCAACATTGATAGAGTTATAGCCATTACTTTCGCTGTGGGGTCCGCCTTGGCTGCTGCTGGGGGTATAATGTGGGCGATAAGGTTTCCTCAGATAAATCCTTATATGGGTATTATGCCTGGACTTAAGGCTTTCATAGCAGCTGTCTTTGGTGGGATAGGGAATATATTCGGGGCGATGTTGGGTGGCTTTCTTTTGGGGATGATAGAGATCCTTGTAGTTGCATTTATGCCTCACATAGCAGGGTATAGAGATGCCATAGCTTTCGCAATTCTAATAGCTGTGCTTCTCTTTAAACCGACCGGACTTCTGGGAGAACCCTTGAGAGAGAAGGTGTGATGCTGAAATGACTTTCTCTGAAAAGAAGATTATATTCAAGAAGAGGAACAAGGTTAGGTTAATCTTGAACCTATTGTTAGTTGGGTCTATTTTTCTCTTTTTGTCTAAAGCTGAGGAGATTCTTGATCCTTACACCGTGAGGATTATAAACGTTTCCGCTGTTTATATGACGATGGCTATGGCTTATAATCTCGTAAATGGGGTTTTAGGACAGTTTATGCTGGGGCCAAATGCCTTTATAGCTTTGGGAGCTTACATCGTTGCTTTGTTAACGATGCCGGTTGATAATAAGGCCATTTCCTACATAATAGAACCCTTGATCTGGCCATTAAACTCCATTTGCCTACCCTTTTTGCCATCTCTTATGCTCGCAGGGGTATTCGGGGCCATTTTTGCCTATTTGCTTGGTATCCCTTCCTTTAAGCTTAGGGGAGATTACCTTGCTATAGTCACGCTTGGCTTTGGTGAGATAATCGTGGTTTTAGCTAATAACCTGATATTCATCACCAATGGATCCTTAGGGCTCAAGGATATACCAAGATATGTAAACCTTTATTGGACATGTGGTTGGGCCATCCTAACGTATTTCTTCATGAGGTTGCTTAGGAGCTCGAGCTATGGAAGGGCCTTTGAAGCGATAAGGGAGGATGAAATAGCAGCTGAGGCGGTAGGTATAGATGTTAAAAAGCATAAGCTTCTTGCTTTGGTCATATCGGGATTTTTCTTAGGTATAGGAGGGGGGCTTCTTGCTTCCCTGCTGGGGACGATAGACCCGAAGCTTTTTTCTTTCTTCTTTACCTTCAATCTTCTCATAATAATAGTTCTTGGTGGGTTAGGAAGCTTTACAGGTTCTGTTTTCGCTTCATTAGTGTTCGTTGTGCTCTCAGAGCTTTTAAGGTCCGTTGAAAATCCCATAAACATAGGGTCTATCCACATTCCTGGGATTCCTGGCATGAGAATGGTTGTTTTCTCGGTCCTTCTGATATTCATAATGCTTTATTGGCAGAAGGGGCTTATGGGTAGAAAGGAGCTTTCTTGGGACTTCATAATAAACCGCATTTACCCGGTTAAGGGGGTGGAGGATCTTGGAAGCTCTTCTAAAACTTGAGGGAGTAACTATGGACTTTGGTGGTTTAAGAGCCGTCAATGACTTCAGCATAGATATTAAGAAGGGCGAGTTGGTTGGATTGATTGGGCCTAATGGTGCTGGTAAGACGACGGTGTTTAACCTAATTACAGGGGTTTATACGCCAGTTTCAGGTAGAATATACTTTGATGGAGAGGATATAACAGGTAAGCCAACGAACTATATAATTTCAAGAGGGATAGCCAGAACCTTTCAAAATATAAGGCTTTTTAAGGACCTTACGGTTCTTGACAATGTTATGGTTTCGTTCCACCATCAGCTTAAATCTGGTCTCCTTGAGGCTGTCTTGAGACTTCCGAGATATTCTAGGGAGGAAGAAACCTTCAGGGAAGAGGCACTGGAGCTTTTAAGGAAGGTGGGACTCTCTGGATATGAGGATTTTATCGCGGGGGCTTTACCTTATGGGCAGCAGAGGAAGCTTGAGATAGCGAGAGCTTTGGCAACTCATCCCAAGCTTTTACTCTTGGATGAACCAGCTGCTGGTATGAATCCCTATGAGACTCAGGATCTCATGAATTTTATAAAGATGGTCCGTGAGATGTTTGGTGTTACAATATTATTGATAGAACATGATATGAAGGTTGTTATGGGTATATGTGAAAGGATAAGGGTTATGGATCACGGTGTCAGTATAGCTGAGGGCCCACCAGAGGCTATACAGAGGGATCCCAAGGTTATAGAGGCTTACTTGGGGGAGGCTGAGGCTTAGATGCTCGTAGTAGAGAACCTTCATGTCTTTTATGGAGGAATACATGCTTTAAAGGGTATAACTTTCAACGTTCCTCAGGGCAAAATTGTAACGCTGATAGGTGCAAATGGTGCTGGTAAGACCACTACCTTGAAGGCTATTTGTGGTTTAGTCGATGCTAAAGGGTCGATAAGGCTCGATGATGTAGAGTTGGTTGGTAAGCCCACCCATGAAATAGTGAGGATGGGAGTATCTATGGTTCCGGAGGGCAGGAGGGTTTTTCCCAATCTCACAGTTATGGAAAACTTACTTATGGGCGCTTACCATAGAGATAACCGTGATGAGGTAGAAGAAGATTTACGTTGGATTTTTGAGCTTTTTCCTCGTCTTAAGGAGAGGGCTTGGCAAAAGGCGGGTACCCTTTCAGGTGGAGAGCAGCAGATGTTAGCTTTGGGAAGAGCGCTGATGAGCAGACCTAAGCTCCTAATGATGGATGAACCTTCTTTGGGCTTGGCACCCTTACTTGTTAGGGAGGTTTTTGAGGTCATAAAACACATTAATGAGGAAGGGAGAACTATCCTTTTGATAGAGCAAAATGCTCGCGCTGCTTTGAAGATAGCCCATTATGGTTATGTTCTTGAAACTGGTAAAATAACTATGGAGGGTACTGGTTCCGATCTCCTTAATGATGATAGGGTAAGGAAGGTGTACCTTGGTGAAAGTTGAGGAGTTGGGAGATTTTCTAAGAAGTGTGGAGATTCAGGAACCTATATTTATAAGAAACGTTATCCTCTACCCCCTTAAGGCTGTTCAAGCTGGAGTAGAAAGAGATTTTCTCACTTTGGAAGAAGGCAACTTCGTTATATCTGAACTTGAACCCCCCCGCGTTGATGCTGTGAGGTTTAGAAACCTGTCGGATAAGCCAACCTTTATAGTTGATGGGGAGGGGATTATGGGAGCACGTCAAGATAGGGTGGTTAATACCTCGCTGTGGCTTGAGGGCGGGAAAGAGTACGAGATACCTGTTTCTTGCGTGGAGGAAAAGAGATGGAGTGGAAGCATGGATTTCATACCTGCGCTTGCACTACTTAATCCGTCCTTAAGGATGATTTTATGCAAAGGTGTAAGTAGGTCTCTCTCTGAAAATAGAGGTTATAAGTCTGATCAAAGATCTCTGTGGGAGAACATAGAAAGGACTCTATCAACTTTGAAGGTTTCCTCTAAAACTCGTTCAATTAACGATGCTTATAGGAGCTTGAGAGAAGAAATAGAGAGCTACTTGACTGAGTTTGGGGATCTGGGTGGGGAGATTTCCGGACTTATCGTTGATACACCGGCTCTTACCTCTTTTGATCTCTTTGGAAGTAGGGATCTTCTATTGAAGCTTTGGAGAAAGCTTTTAAGGAGTTACCTTTTGGAGGGTTTTTTAATTAAAGGTAAAATAAGTGTGTCGATCAATAAGATAAGGGGGTTCATCGGTTCTTTACCTTTAGGAAAGGCCAGGGTTTATGATGCCCCCTGTGGTTCTGGAAAGGAGCTTAGGTTTGAAGAGAAAGGTATGATGATCGGAAAGGTTTTATTCCTTGAAGATGGATTCCTTCACCTTTCTGTTTTTAAGGTTAAAAAATGAACACCATTCTTGTGGTGGATGATTCTCCTTTAGTTAGGGATTTGATAAATCAGGTTCTTTCAGAGAAAGGTATAACTATACTCGAAGCCTCCAATGGCAGAGAAGCTTTAGATATCCTTAAGAAGATTAAGCCATCTTTAATTCTTTTAGATATAATGATGCCAGAGATGGACGGAATCTCCTTTATGCAGGAGTTCGTAAAGATTAAGGGGTATGAAAACATTCCTGTTATTGTTTTAACTGCTTTAAGTGAAAGATCGTTGATTGATAAGATAAGAGCCTTTGGCGTTAAAGATGTTCTCTTTAAACCTTTTAGCCCAGCAAAACTTAGGACTACCATTCAACAATACCTCAAGCAGGGTAAGAGCAAAGTTTAGTAATATTCTGAGCAGCTTGACATGAAAGGGTTTTTGGAGTATGCTTTATTTGTGTAAGGCGTGCCTGTAGCTCAGTGGATAGAGCGTTGGACTCCGGATCCAAAGGTCGCGGGTTCGACTCCCGCCAGGCACGCCAATGGAGGTTGATTAAAAGGTTTTGAGCCTAAACGTAAGTAATAACTTAAAAGGAAACGTAAAAGAGGTTAAAAGTGTGTTTTTTAGGCAAGCGTGGGGTTATTCCATGCTTGCTTTTTTATTCCTCCCTTTGTTAGTATCATAACTTGTCGTCACCTGTTCCCTCCCAAGCTTATTGCCCGGTGAGGTGATTTTGTGCATGGGATATTTTATTGATGTGGGAAGGGGAAAGAAGCGTTTGCTTTTTGGTAAGGCCTCGGATGCGATCCCCCTGCCTAATCTCGTAGAGGTTCAATTATCTTCCTTCAAGTGGTTTTTGGAAAAAGGGCTTAGAGAGGTTTTCGATGAGGTTTTCCCCATTGAAAATGCCAAGCAAGATTTGGTTCTAGAGTTCGTTGATTATTACTTTGGGGAGCCAAAGTATAACGAATATGAAGCTAAGGAGAAGGATCTTTCCTACCAAGCTCCGCTCTTTGCCAGACTCAGGCTCGTTAACCGTAAGACTGGAGAGGTCAAAGAAGAGGATGTTTACATGGGAGAGCTTCCCATGATGACGGAGCGAGGTACCTTTATCGTTAATGGAACGGAAAGAGTTATAGTTAATCAGCTTATAAGATCGCCTGGCGTTTATTTTGACAAAGAAACAGGAGCGCAGGGTAGGGAGATATTTACGGCACGTTTGATTCCTGATAGAGGTGCGTGGCTTGAATTTGAACTCACCCCAGGAGAGGTAATATCCGTTAAGGTTGATAGAAGGAAGAAGGTCCCCGTTACGCTTTTGCTCAAGGTCCTTGGCTTTAGGGATAATCAGGAGATACTCGAGCATTTTTCTGATGGGGTTTATGAGTCTGAGATACTTGAAGATCTAGTTAAAGGTAAGATACTCGCTGAGCCTGTTTTAGATCCGGAAACAGGGGAGGTTCTTGCAAGAAAGGGGGAGCGACTGACTAAGGAGGATCTTGAGCTATTCCTTGAGAGAGGTGTTACCAAGGTTGTCCTATATAAGATTGACTCCGCTATAGTTAACACATTGGAGAGAGATCCTACAACCACTATGGAAGATGCATTGATAGACCTCTTTAGGAGGCTGAGGCCTAGTGAGCCTGCGAGGCTTGAGAATGCAAAGCTATTCGCTAATAGTCTTTTCTTTGATCCCAGAAGATATAATCTGGGAAGAGTTGGGAGATTCAAGCTTAATAAGAAGCTGGGGCTTGACATTCCATTGGAGGTTGTGACCTTACAAAAGGAGGATATTTGTGGGGTTGTTGATTATCTTCTTCAGCTTAGGGATGGTAAAGGGGAGATAGATGACATAGATCACTTAGGGAATAGAAGGGTAAGGGCTGTTGGAGAGCTTCTTCAGAACCAGTTTAGGGTAGGGCTTTTGAGGGTAGATAGAATTGTTAGGGAAAGGATGACCATTCAGCCGAACATAGAGAGCGTTACACCCCAAGTATTGATAAATGTGAGGCCCATTGTTGCTGCTATTAAGGAGTTCTTCGGTTCAAGCCAGCTATCCCAGTTTATGGATCAGACCAATCCTCTGGCCGAGTTAACCCATAGAAGGAGGTTGAGCGCTTTAGGACCAGGAGGATTGACGAGGGAGAGGGCTGGCTTTGAGGTTAGGGATGTTCATTATACTCACTATGGGAGGATATGCCCGATAGAGACTCCTGAAGGTCCGAACATTGGACTCGTTACATCTCTAAGTACCTATGCTCGTGTGAACGATTTTGGTTTTATAGAAACTCCGTATAGGAAGGTGGTAGATGGTAGGGTTACAGAGGTGATAGAGTACCTTACCGCTGATGAGGAGGATAAGTATTATATAGCTCAGGCAAATACCCCTGTTGATGAAAACGGTTACTTCGTGGAAGATAGAGTTATAGTGCGTCATCGCGGAGAGATCGAATGGGTTGATGCTAAAATGGTTAACTACATCGATATCTCTCCTAAGCAGGTATTTAGCGTTTCCACATCTCTTATACCTTTCTTGGAGCACGATGATGCCAACAGAGCCCTTATGGGATCAAACATGCAGCGCCAAGCTGTTCCTCTTGTGAAGCCTAAAGCCCCTCTCGTAGGGACAGGTATAGAGGCGAAAGCTGCTATAGATTCCGGTGCTGTCGTCATAGCTAAAAGGGGTGGGATAGTTGAGAAGGTCTGCGCTGATGAGATAGTTATAAGGACACCTCAGGGCGAAAGAGATGTCTATAAACTTCTCAAGTTTAAGAGGTCTAACCAGGGAACCTGCATAAATCAAAGACCCATCGTTAGTAAAGGTGAGGAGATTAAAGCTGGTGATGTAATTGCAGATGGTATGGCTACTGATAACGGTGAGCTTGCTTTAGGTAATAACATTTTGGTAGCTTTTATGCCGTGGGAGGGTTATAACTTTGAGGACGCAATAGTTATAAGTGAACGGTTGGTTAAAGAAGACCTTTATACCTCAATTCACATAGAGGAGTATGAGATAGAGGCTCGTGAGACTAAGCTCGGTCCAGAAGAGATAACTAGAGATATTCCCAATGTTGGGGAAGACATGCTTAAGAATCTTGATGAGAACGGAATAATCAGGATTGGTGCTGAAGTAAAGGCTGGGGATATACTCGTAGGTAAGGTTACTCCTAAGGGGGAGACGGATTTAACTCCGGAGGAGAGGCTTCTTAGAGCGATCTTTGGTGAAAAAGCGAGAGAGGTTAGAGATACATCACTAAGGGTTCCTCATGGTGAGGGGGGGAAGGTTGTCGATGTTAAAGTTTTCTCCCGTGAGAATAATGATGAGCTGCCCCCTGGTGTTAATAAACTTGTGAGAGTTTATGTTGCGCAGATAAGAAAGATATCTGTTGGTGATAAGATGGCTGGTAGACACGGAAATAAAGGAGTCATATCTAAGATATTACCTGTTGAGGACATGCCTTATCTTCCTGATGGAACGCCTGTTGACATCATTCTTAATCCTCTGGGCGTTCCGTCGAGAATGAACCTTGGTCAGGTGCTTGAGGCTCACTTAGGAGTGGTTGCGAAGGAGTTTGGTTTTAGTGTTGCCTCTCCGGTATTTGAGGGGGCTACAGAGAAAGATGTGTTAGAGGGATTAAGGAAGGTTTCTGAAGTAAAGCCTTGGTTTAAACCTACAGGTAAGACGATTCTCTACGATGGTAGAACAGGTGAGCCCTTTGATCAAGAGGTGACGGTGGGATACATGTACATGATGAAGCTTATTCATATGGTTGATGATAAGATCCATGCTCGCTCAACAGGTCCATACTCACTCATAACGCAACAGCCTCTTGGTGGAAAAGCCCAATTTGGTGGTCAGAGGTTTGGGGAGATGGAGGTGTGGGCTCTTGAGGGGTATGGCGCTGCTTATACCCTTCAGGAGATTTTGACCATAAAGTCGGATGATATATCGGGCAGGATGAAAACCTACGAGGCTATAGTTAAAGGAGAAGAGATTGCAGAACCTGGTTTACCGGAATCGTTCAAGGTTCTAGTTAAAGAACTTCAGGGACTTTGTCTCGATGTTGAGGTTGAAGGTGAGGAGGGCGAGGAAAATCAGGAGGAGGAAAAGGGAGGGTTAACTGGTGATGGAGATTAGAGGTATAAGGATAAAGTTGGCTTCTCCTGACCAGATAAGGAAATGGTCGCGTGGGGAGGTTAAAAAGCCGGAGACCATAAACTATAGAACCCTGAAACCTGAAAGAGATGGTCTTTTCTGTGAAAGAATATTTGGACCAACTCGCGACTATGAATGCTATTGTGGTAAGTATAAACACATAAAGTATAAAGGCATCGTCTGTGAGAAGTGCGGGGTTGAGGTAACTGAGTCTCGCGTTAGAAGGGAACGAATGGGTCATATAGAGCTTGCCGTCCCTGTAGTTCACATATGGTATCTTAAGGGAATCCCGAGCAAGCTAAGTCTTCTCCTTGGGATACCATCTAAGGATCTTGAGAAGGTCGTTTATTTTGCCTCCCTTCGTAGGAAGGAACAGCTTTACAAAGTTATGAATGAAAGCAGAGGGGTATGTAAAAGAGGGGATATAATAACGGGATCCCAATACAGAATTCATTCTCATTTTGATAAGCAGTTTAAGGCTGAGGAGGCCTATAAAGTTACGGATTTGACGGAAATCCCATTAGACAAGGGAGAGGTTGTAACTGCCAAGCAGCTTGAGCGCCTTAAGGCAGAGTTCGGGGACATGATCGATGGAGAACCTTGTTATGAGATAGTTGACATAGAGGGTGGTTTGGCAAACGTTCCCTATAAGGTTGGAGATCTAATTTCCCTTTCTGATCTCCAAGCTATTAGGGAGAAAGTGGGTGCAGACAAGATTAAGGCAGAACTTGTTTTTCTTAGAGGCGAAGAGACACGAATATTAACTAGGGTTTTGAAGATGCCCTTTAAGAAGGGAGATTTCTTAAGTGCATCAGAATATGATCTTTATAGAAAAAGATATGGTGATAAATTTAAGGTTCGCTTGGAGACAACGAATGTCGAAGAAAGCTGTTACATAGTTATAAATCCTGGTAATTCTCCATTTAAGTTAGGAGAGATAATAATAGAGAGCGAATATGAGCTTTGCAGGAGGTATGATCCATCCTTCGAGGCGGGCGTTGGTGCTGAAGCTGTAAAAAAGCTTCTTCAGAATCTGGATTTGGATCACCTTGCTGAAGAGCTAAGGCTTCAGATAAAGGAATCCACCGGGCAAAAGAGGAGTAAGCTTATAAAGAGACTTGAGGTTGTAGAGGCTTTCAGATACTCTGGAAATAAACCTGAATGGATGGTTTTGGATGTTATTCCAGTTATACCGCCAGAGCTCAGGCCAATGGTTCCTCTAGATGGTGGTAGATTTGCTACGTCAGATTTGAACGATCTTTATAGAAGAGTGATAAATAGGAATAATCGACTGAAGAAGCTTTTGTCGCTTAAAGCTCCCGAGATAATAGTTAGAAATGAGAAGAGGATGCTTCAGGAGGCCGTAGATGCTCTTCTTGATAATGGTAGGAGAGCTAAACCTGTGGTTGGTGCGAGTAATAGACCTCTTAAGTCCTTAACGGATATGCTAAGAGGTAAGAAGGGAAGATTTCGTCAGAACCTTCTTGGTAAACGTGTAGATTACTCTGGTAGATCGGTTATAGTTGTCGGGCCAGAGTTAAAGCTATACCAATGTGGTTTGCCAAGACAGATGGCCCTAGAGCTATTTAAGCCTTTTGTTAAAAGAAGGCTCGTTGAAAAAGGGATTGCACCTAATATTAAGAGTGCTCGTAAGATGATAGAGCGTGGTAAAACTGAAGTTTGGGATGTTCTCGAGGAAGTTGTTAAGGAGCATCCTGTGCTTCTTAACCGTGCTCCTACATTACACAGATTGAGCATACAAGCCTTTGAGCCCGTTCTTATGGATGGAAAGGCCATAAGAATTCACCCGTTGGTTTGTACCGCTTATAACGCGGACTTCGATGGAGATCAAATGGCGGTTCACGTGCCTCTATCTTATGAGGCTCAGGCTGAAAGTAGAATAATAATGCTTTCGGCCAATAATCTTCTATCTCCTGCGAGTGGGACTCCTATAGTTACACCTACTCAAGATATGGTTATAGGGTGCTACTACTTGACAATAGAGAGAAGTGGTGTCAGGGGAGAGGGAAGGAGATTTATGAATGTAGCGGAGGTGTTGCTAGCTTATGAGCATCAGACTATTCATCTTCATACACCGATATATTTAAGGGCAAAGAATGGATTTATCCTCTTTGAGGATGGGGAAGTTAGGGTTGATCAAGCGGATGACGGATGGTTTAAGACTACCGTTGGTAGAGTTTACTTTAATAGTTTACTCCCAAGGGAGCTAAGGTATGTAAATGAAATTGTGGATAAGAAAAAGCTTTCGTCTATAATAGAGCGCTGTTATAAAGAATGCGGACAGAGAGTAACAGTTGAGCTTCTTGATAGAATAAAGGAAGTTGGGTTCCGTATGGCAACCAAGATGGGACTTTCGGTTTCTATAGTGGATGTTCATATACCTTCTCGCAAGGCTGAGATTTTAAAGGAAGCGGATGAGAGGACCAGGATAGTGGATGAAAGGTTTAAGAAGGGGGTTATAACCGAGGAAGAGAAGACCAAGGAAAAGGAAAGGATCTGGAGTGAAGTTGTTAATAAGCTAACGGATATGACGCTTGAGGAAATGGATATACTTAATCCCTTTGGAATGATGGTTTCTTCAGGTGCGAGAGGAAGTCGCGCTCAATTAGGACAGATGGCTGGAATAAGAGGGCTTATGACTGATCCCTCAGGTAGAGTTATAGAATTCCCAATCAGATCGAACTTTAGGGAGGGTTTGAGCGTCCTTGAATATTTCATATCTACCCATGGTGCTAGAAAGGGATTGGCTGACACCGCTTTGAGGACCGCAAAGTCAGGATATCTGACGAGAAGGCTTGTGGACGTAGCTCATGACATAATAGTTAACGCTGAGGATTGTGGAACTGATAATGGCATTGAGATTTCTGCATTGGTCAGAGGAGGTAAGGTTATAATTCCTCTCGAGGAAAGGATAGTCGGAAGATATGCGGTAGAGAATGTGGTTAATCCATCAACGGGAGATGTCATAGTTTCTAAAGGAGAGGAAATAACTGAAGAGAAGGCTAAACTTATATCAGAGGTTGGTATAAAGAAGGTGAAGGTTAGGTCTCCTCTGACATGTGCTCTTCGCCATGGTGTTTGTGCTAAATGCTATGGAAGGAACTTAGCTACTGGCAGGAAGGTTGATATAGGTGAAGCTGTAGGAATTGTCGCTGCTCAATCTATAGGTGAACCGGGAACTCAGCTTACCATGAGAACGTTCCATACAGGTGGAATAAGGACAGCGGAAGACATAACCCAAGGTTTGCCTAGGGCGGAGCAGCTCTTTGAGGTTAGGAGGCCTAAGAAGGCTGCTTTCATTGCTGAGTTCGATGGAGTTATTACTGAAGTGAGGCAGCAGGATGGTAGATACAAGGTCACGCTTGAGGGTGAAAATGGGATGAGGAAAGTCTACAGCATACCTGTTACTCTCCCCTTGATCGTCGACGAGGGTGATGAGGTTAAGAAGGGAGAGCTTCTGACTGAGGGAGATCTTGATCCTCAAGAGATACTTGCGGTTCAGGGCGTAAATGCAGTTCAGAGATACTTGGTCGATCAGATTCAGATGGTTTATAGATCTCAAGGCGTTGTCATAAATGACAAACATATAGAAACTATAATAAGGAAGATCGTGCCACCTAATAAAGTTAGAGTCGTCAGTGAAGGTGATACCCACCTTCTACCTGGTGAGATAATCTACACTGAAGATTTGGAAGCTATTGAGAGGTTTATAGATTTGGAAAATAAAAAGGTATTGGAGGACAATATATCGCTTCTCGTTGGGAGAAAGCTCGGGGAAACCATTAGAGGTAAGGAAGAGGATGGTATGAGCCTACACAAGGGAGATATCTTAGAGGAAAGCGATGTTGTTCGTTTAAGCTCTCCGGACTGTAACGTTAAGGAGATAGTTTTGGAGGAAAAGGAGGATTCCTTGATTCACGTCATCTTCGGTGAGTTGGAGTTCTCTCAGAGGGTGCTTGGTAAGACGCTTGCTGAGCCTGTTATAGATAGCGATGGAAATTTAATAGCAGATAAAGGTGACCTTATAACGCGTGAGATCTTAAACAAGATCTTTGAGAGAGAAGTAAGGCAGATATCCGTACGCGATGAGAGCATCCTTAAGGATGTAATTGGTGAGATAACAGCTGAGGCTGTCGTTGACACTGAAACAGGTGAGGAATTGATTCCTCCTAATACGCTCATTACTGAGGATCATGAGGACCTCATTCGGAGAAGCAGGATTAAGGAGATAAAGGTTTGGAGAAGGGTAGAGCGTCTCTCCATCAAAGAAAAGCTTAGGGAACGGCTGTTGTCGATAATCTTTGGTGGAACTTTAACTGCGCCTATAGAGGGAGAAAAGGGAGTAATTATTGATAAAGGGCAAAGGATAGATGCTTCAAATATGATAGATGCCATAATAGATGCTAATCCTTCAGCCATTGAGGTTGATGGTAGGCTTATAGATCTTGTTGAGATCAAGATGAATATACTTACAGATGAGGTTTACGGTAAGATTTTGGCTCAGCCAGTGCTTGATGCTACTGGAAGAGAGCTCTTCCCTGCTGGTCAAGAGCTTAATCAGAAAGTCCTTCAAGAGATAGCGCATTCATCCGTTGGTGAGGTAGTTGTGAGGAGCATGCTCTCTGGCACTGAGCTCTATCAGTTAGAGCAGAGGTTAGAGTATGCAGGACGTCAGAAGAGAAAACCGGTCGTTAGGCCATTGCTTCAGGGAATAACTAAGGCTGCTTTAACAACGGAGAGCTTCCTTTCGGCAGCATCCTTCCAGCAGACAGCTCAAGTTCTAACTTCAGCTGCTGTTAAGGGAAGTTACGATTCTCTACTTGGACTCAAGGAGAACGTTATAATAGGGCATCTGATACCAGCTGGAACTGGGATAGAACTTTATAGGAAGGTTAAGGTAAAAGAGAAGCCTAAGGAGTTGGAAGTTGTTGAGGCTGAAAAAGCTGCAATTTCTTAGTAGAGATTGTTTTGCGAAAGGAGTGAAGATGCTTTGGCTTTTATAGTGCGGTTATCGCTTGATGGGGCTTTAAAGTGGGGATTGGTTGACGGAGAGGTTGTGAGAATACTTAAAGGAGAGCCATGGCTTACTGGTAAGATGGATTTTGATAAAGAGGTGCCCTTTTCTGGTCTTAAACTCCTTCCGCCGGTTTCGCCTACAAAAATAGTTGCTCTTGGGCTTAACTATAAGGACCATGCTGAAGAGACAGGTTATCCTATACCTAAGGAACCTTTGATCTTCTTAAAACCTCCATCGGCAGTTATAGGTAGTGGTGATACCATAGTGGTTCCAAAGGGCATCGGGAGAGTAGATTATGAGGCGGAGCTCGCTATAGTTATAGGTAGAAGGTGTAAGAACGTTGATGAGCTTGAGGCTCGTAACTATATCCTGGGTTATACTTGCTTTAACGATGTTACTGCCCGTCACCTTCAGCAGAAGGACGGACAATGGACTCGCTCCAAGTCTTTTGACACCTTTGCTCCAATAGGTCCATGGGTAGCTACAGATTTAGATCCCTTGGATCTCTCCATAAAGCTCTACCTTAACGGAGAGGTTAGACAGAATAGTAGAACCTCTAAGATGATATTTAACGTTTACCAGATAGTCTCCTTCGTTTCTAGGATAATGACCCTTGAGCCTGGCGATATAATAGCTACGGGAACCCCTTCGGGGATAGGTCCGATAAAGGACGGGGATGAGGTTATCGTTGAGATAGAGGGCATAGGAAGTCTTAAGAATTATGTTAAAGAAGTGGTATAGCTCTGGGTTAAGGTTCGAGTGCCTCTCCTGTGGGAGGTGTTGTCGAGGGGCACCAGGATATGTTTGGTGTAGCTTTGAGGAGATGGAGAGGATATCCTCCTTTTTGGGGGTTCCTCTCCATCATTTTATTCAAAACTTTTCGAGGCTTGTCAGGGGTGGATGGTCGCTTAAGGAACGCTTGGATGGAAGCTGTATCTTTTATGATAGGGAAAGCTCAAAGTGTATGATATACGAGGTTAGGCCTGCTCAGTGTGTAAGCTTTCCCTTTTGGCCATCTAATTTAGTTTCTCGGGAGGCTTGGGAAGAGTTAGCTAAGGAGTGTCCTGGCATCAACCGAGGGAGACTGTATAGCTTTGAGGAGATCGAAAAGATAGCCTTTGGCCAACCTATGGCTGAGAGGCTTTGAAGATTTTTTAAAAAAAATTATCAAAAGGGTTGACATCTAGAACAATGTCGTTATAATTATCTTAGCATGAATATGGACGGGGGGTTAAGCCCGGAGTGGGCGGCTTCCCGTTTTTAAATTTGCAGATTGAAAAGAAAGGAGGGGGTTGGATTGAGGGTAACCGACAAGGCCTTGGGCAGGCATGTCCTGGTGGAGGCTTACGAGTGTAACCCTGAATTACTTGATAACATCCAATTTTTGCAAGAAGTTATGGTGGAGGCTGCTGTTAGAACAGGAGCCGAAGTAGTTGATGTTGTTTTTAGAAAATTCCAACCCTATGGGGTGAGTGGTGTTGTGGTTATCTCGGAGTCCCACCTGGCCATCCATACCTGGCCTGAGTACGGTTACGCAGCTATTGATTTGTTTACCTGCGGTGAAACCGCAGACCCCTGGAAAGCTTTTGATTATCTTACGGAGGTTTTGGAAAGCAAGAAAGTAACAACTTTGGAGGTGCAACGGGGGAGGCACAAAGATCTAACCCCTACCCAATTTTTTGATGAGGCCACATCCTAAATCCCCTCCTTTGGTGAGGGTTAGATTTTTGAGGAAGTGGCGTTGCTAAAATTGCTCCCCGCTTAGAAAAAGCGGGGAGCAATTTTAGCCTTTACTTCAGCTTCCACCTTGTTCCTGCTGGGGTGTCTTCTAAGATTATCCCTTTAGATAGTAGGAAGCTCCTTATAGAATCGGCTTTTTCCCAATTTCTTTCCTTTCTTGCTAACTCTCTTTCCTTTATGAGTTTCTCGATCTCGCTTACTTCAAGGGGCAACTTTTCATCCATCTTTATTATTCCAAAGACATCGTTTATGCCCTCTAATAGGTTGATTGCCTTTTCCAAGATGCTTCTTTTGGGATTGGTTGTCTCTCCGAGGTAGAGGTTAATCGATTTCACGAGGTCAAATATGCTCGCTAACGCTTCAGGAGTATTTAGATCGTCATCCATGCTCTCTTCAAACTTTAGCTTGATTTCCTCTATTTCTCCGCTGAATTTGAAATCTTCTTTGGAAACTGGGTTTACAAGTTCGCTTGCGCTTAAGGCTTCTTTTAGGTTTAAGAAGGCGTTTTGGATCCTTCTTTGACCGCCTTCCGCTTGCTTTAAGGTATCATCGCTGAAGTTTATCGGATGTCTATAATGAGCTGAAAGCATGAACATCCTTAAAACCTCAGCGGGATACTTTTCTCTTAATTCCCTCGCTGTTAAGATATTACCCAGGGATTTTGACATCTTTTCCTCATTTATTAGTAGGTAACCGTTGTGAAGCCAATAGTTGCAGAAGGGTTTACCGGTGGCTCCTTCACTTTGAGCTATCTCATTTTCATGATGTGGAAAGATGAGATCCTCCCCACCAGCATGTATATCGATGGTTTCCCCAAGGTGCTTCATTGACATAGCAGAACACTCTATATGCCAACCTGGTCTACCCTTTCCCCATGGGCTTTCCCAGTAAGGTTCTCCCTCTTTCGCTCTCTTCCAAAGGGCGAAATCTAATGGATTTTTCTTTTTGGGGTCTGGTTCTACTCTGGCGCCAGCTTCAAGCTCGTTTATTGACTTGCCTGAAAGCTTCCCATACTCGGGAAAGCTCAACACGTCGTAATATACATCTCCATCTACTATGTAAGCATGCCCTTTCTCTATAAGCCTTGATATTATCTCGATCATCTCTTTTATGTGCTCTGTTGCACGTGGGTAGAAAGAAGCCCTCTTTATCTTAAGCGCATCTGCGTCTTCAAAGTAAGCTTCTATGTATTTTTCGGCTATTTCTTTCCAACTTTTACCCTCTTCATGAGCCCTCTTTATTATCTTGTCATCTATATCTGTGAAGTTTTGTATGTACTTCACACTGTAGCCTCGATATTCTAAGTATCTCCTCGCTATATCAAATATAATGAAGGGGCGCGCGTTTCCGATGTGAAAGTAGTTGTACACCGTTGGTCCACAAACATACATCCTCACCTTTCCCGACTCTATAGGTTTAAAGGGATCCTTTCTCTTGGTTAAGGTGTTTTGAAAGACCAGTTCCATTGCCTTGCACCTCCCTTCTTGATTAAAAAAATTATACCATATATAATGATGGCGAAAAATAAGAAGGGGGTGTAAGTTAAGTTGGACATTAAAAGATTGGTAAAAGAAGTAGCTTATGGAGTTAAATCTGCCGTTAGACCCTTTTTGGGAACTGAGTTCGCAAAGGAGATAGAAAAGATAGCCTATAGTGGGGATGTAAGTTATGGCATAGACATGATTGCGGAGCGAGAAGTTAGGAGGATGTTAGAGCCCTTCGTTGATAGAGGGGAAATCTGTTATTGTACGGAGGACGAGGGGCTGGTTAAGAAGGGTAATCCTGAGTATCTTTTAGTTATAGATCCTATAGACGGAACTCGTTCGGCCGCTGCTGGTTTAGAAGCTTGTACCGTTTCTATAGCTGTTAGCCCATTCTACGAGGACCCAAAGTATCATGATGTGTTTTTAGCGTGTATCCTTGAGCTTAAGGATGATAGAATGTTTTGGGCTGAGAAGGGTAAGGGGGCTTGGGTGGAGGAGGGTGAGCGAATCTACGAGCCAACTCCTACTGAGCCAGATAGTTTAGATGGTCTATTTTGGAGCCTTGGCTTTGTTGGAAGGCCCGCCCGTTGGGTATCTATATGCATGGAGAACCTGATAAATAGATCGGCTATGAGAGGAGGTTTTTTTGTTTTAAATAGCTGCACCTACTCTTTGACTCGTATTTTGAGAGGACAATTTCACGCCTGGATTGATGTGGGTAACAGGCTCTACAGAGATTTTCCTGAGTTGAGGGATGAATTTCACGAGATAACGCGAGGGAAACCAGTGGGCATGTTTCCCTATGATCTTGCGGCTGTGAATCTAATATTGAGAGAAGCTGAAATCCCAATAACCGATGCTTATGGTGTTTCTTATGATGATAGGAGTTTGCTCGATTGGTCGATAAACGGTTTAGTTTCAGGGGTTTCAGCGGCTACGAAAAGGTTACACGCTGAGATAATGGTTGAGATTGAAAATGGGTTAAGGAGGTTGGAAGAGATATTAAGGAAGAATTAAGGAAGAAGGCACTCTCTCTTCCAGAGAGCCCTGGGGTATATCTAATGTTAAATAGAAAGGGAGAGGTAATCTATGTAGGTAAGTCTCGCTGTCTTAAAAAAAGGGTTAGCTCTTACTTCACTCGATCCTTCGATTTTTCTCCCAAGATGAGGAGGCTTATAGATGAGATAGCTTCATTCACTTATATAACTACTGAGACTGAGGCCGAAGCTTTGATTTTCGAATCCGACCTCATAAGGAAACATAAGCCTAAGTATAATACCATGCTTAAGTTTGGCATAAAATATCCCTATATATGCGTCACTACAAGCGAAACTTTTCCTCGCGTTGTAGTTACTAGGATTTTTAAGGAGGGAGATGGCAACCTCTACTTTGGTCCTTACACAAAGGTTAGGAAAGTGAGGGAGCTATTGAGGTTCATAGAGAGGTTTTACCCTCTTAGAGACTGTTCAAGGTTGGTGAAGAGAGAACGCCCATGTATAAATTACTATATGGGTAAATGTAAAGCTCCCTGTGTGGGGTTGATTAGTGAAGAAGAGTATAAGAAGATGGTTGATGATCTTACGCTTTTCCTTTCAGGTAAAAATAAGGAATTGATAGAGAGTTTAGCTGAAGAAATGCAGAGGCTCGCAAGTGAGCTGAGGTTTGAGGAAGCTGCCAATATAAGGGATCAAATAAGGGCGCTGGAGAAAGTTTTTAAACAGCCTCGTATCTACCTTGATCATCCAGTTGATTATCTTGAGAGCTCTCTTTCTCAACTTAGAAATTTGCTTAAGTTAGATTTCATTCCCTATATTATTGAGGGTATAGATATCTCAAATCTTTATGGAAGAGAAGCTGTCGGTGTGGTGGTTTGCTTTAAGGGGGGTGTTCCCTTCAAAAGAGGTTATAGGAAGTATAAAATAAAAGAGGTCGAGGGTATAGATGATCCTGCGATGATCGCTGAAGTAGTGAGAAGGAGATATATTAAGCATCGTGAAGAGGGACTTCCAGACTTAATTCTTGTGGATGGTGGGATAAGCCAGGTCAATTCGGCTAAGAAGGTCTTGGATGAAGCCGAAATTGAAATACCTGTCGTGGGTTTAGCTAAAAGAGAGGAGCTTTTATATTTCCCTGGGGATTCTCACCCGCTAAAGATCCCCGAGGATTCTCCAGCTCTTCACCTTCTTCAGAGGGTAAGAAATGAAGCGCACAGATTCGCTTTGAGCTATCATAGAAAGTTGAGGCAGAAGGAGATGTTTAAAATCGCTCTCGAGGAGATACCTGGCATAGGTAAGGAAAGAGCTAAAAAACTGTTAAGAGCCTTTAAGTCTATAGAAGGCCTTAAGAGGGCATCCATTGAGGAGATCGCTAGCGTTGATAATATAGGAGAGAAGTTAGCTTTGACTATTAAGGCTTTTCTTAAGAGTTCTCTCGAGATAGATAGCTACTCCGATGGCGATGATGCTGATTAGCTGAGCTACCCTTATGCTCCCCCAGTATAAGCTATCGGTTCTTATGAACTCTATGAAAAACCTCCCTATGGAGTAAAGCATCAGGTATCTTAGGAAGAGCATCCCTGAGGGGGGATTTTTCTTCTCCAGATGCCAAAGGTATATAAAGACGAAGAGGTCCCATGCTGATTCATAAAGGAACGTTGGATGGAAGTAAGAGAAATTCTTGTAAGCCAAAGGTCTAGCTCCCCTTGGTATGAAAAGCTTCCATGGGAGATCCGTGGGGGTTCCAAAAGCCTCATAGTTGAAGAAATTTCCCCATCTTCCTATGCTTTGAGCTATGGGAAAGGCTACCGCGAATAAGTCTGCTACTTTGAAGAAGGATAACCTTTTAACCTTTACGAATATTATCGCAGTTAGAAGAGCACCTATCCATACGCCGTGTATAGCTAGACCACCGTGCCAAAAAGCTATTATCTCCCAAGGTTTTTGGGAATAATAGTCCCACGTAAAGGTGACATAGTAAAGCCTCGCGCCTATGAGTCCAGCTATGTATCCTAAGATTAGAAGTTGGTCTATATCTCTTGAGCTTAAGCCATAGTAAGGAGCTCGCTTATATACTAAGCGAGCTCCTATCAGAAACCCTGCTATGATCAAGATAGCATACCATCGCAAATCAAAGCTTCCTACCTTAAATATGTAGGGCTTTAGTATGATCTCTCCACTGAATACCTTATGGAGTATAACTGGGGTAGATAGAAAAAGGGCTATTGGAATTAGATATAATCTGTACTCTCTAACGGTAGGTCGCCCTCCATCTGTGTGTATTTCTGTCATAGAAGAAGATCTTATCTACGGTGTAGACTACTACTTGCTCCGGTTCTACCATTCCGCTTTGAGGTTTTATACCCTCGGCGGTTGCCCATTGGTGAAGTGAAAGGTCGTATACATACGCGTTTTCGGGATTCCATACCAGTAGGAAGTTGTCATTCATTGCCCAACCTGTTGGGTCTATGTCATCCAGACCTATCCACTGTTTGAGAAAAGCGTCGTAAACATATACTGAAGCTACAGTTACTATAGCTACCAAAGAATCGGTAGCGTTCGCTGCTGTTATAGGGTCAACTGTATCCTTAGGTATCCACTGTCTTAGGTTAACATCATAGGCATAAGCTCTGTTTTGACTCCAAACTACAGCGAGGTTGTTTCTTACCACGCCGTTGACTGGATTACAGTCTAATAAAGGGTGCCATTGATGAATTCTCACATCATATATATATGCATGATTTTGATTCCAAACTAAAGCGAAGTAGTTTCCACTTCTCCAAGCTGTGGGTTTGAAATCGTTCAGAATAGACCAGTTTTTAAGTTGAGGGTCATATACCCTGACGGTGTTTTTATCCACGAAAAGGTTCAGTTCAGCGTAAGCTGGAAGGGATAATAAGACTAAAAGGGTTAATGTTATCAAAGATAAAACTATCTTTTTAGATTTCCCTTTCATTTTCTCACCCCCTATGAGTTTGTCTTAGGTTTAAGTTAATGATACCATATTTATTTGAAGATTTCCAATACCCTGTGTAGTATAATGGTTAGGAGGGGAAGAGGATGGCCTATCTCGCTCTTTATAGAAAATGGAGACCTCAAAAATTTTCTGAAGTTGTAGGGCAAGATGTTGTTGTTAAAATTATTCAGAATGCTATAAAAAGTAATCGTATAGCTCATGCTTATCTTTTCGCAGGATCCCGAGGTGTGGGTAAAACGTCGGTAGCCAGGATTTTTGCAAAGGCCCTCAACTGTGAGAATGGACCTGCTCCCGAACCCTGCAATTCCTGTTCCGTATGTAAGAAAATAACGGATGGAAGCTCCTTTGATGTGCTTGAAATAGACGGAGCTTCTAATAGGGGGGTAGATGAGGTAAGAGCTTTAAGGGAAAGGGTTAACCTCGCTCCCGTTGAGGGTAGGTACAAGGTTTATATAATAGATGAGGTTCACATGCTTACTGTTGAGGCTTTCAACGCATTGCTTAAGACCCTAGAGGAGCCGCCGCCTCACGTTGTATTTATCCTGGCTACCACGGAGCCTCATAAGCTCCCTCTAACCATAAGGTCCCGTTGCTTGTTCTTGGCTTTTAGACCTATTGAGCCGAGGGACATGGTTGCCAAGTTAAGCGATATCTTGAAAAATGAAGGGATATCGGCTTCCGAAGAAGTCTTGTTGGAGATATCTAGGCGTGCCGATGGTTCTATGAGAGATGCTATTTCGCTTTTGGAGCAGCTCTTGGCTTTAGGAGAGAATATAACGATAGAATCTTTGGAAAGGAACTTCGGAATTCTTTCAAGGGCTGAAGTTAGAGGCAAGTTATCTTTAATCAGACAGGGAAGGTGGGAAGAGCTTTTCCTTTGGCTTCGTTCCCTTAAGGATAGGGGAGTTATGGTTCCTTATCTTTTTGAGGATTTTGGTGAGGTTTTAAGGAGATTGTGGTTGTTCTCCCTGTCTAGTAAGGTTTCCGAAATACTTGACCTTTCCGAAGAAGAGAGGGAGTTTTATATCTCTGAAAGCAAACATTGGAACGAAGGCTCTTTATGGACTTTCTTAAATATATTGGAAAGGAGAAACGATAGGGTTAGGGGAGGAAGTTCTCCCTTCAAGGAGTTGGAAATGCTCTTTTGGGATCTGAAGAGAAAATTAGAGGAGTCTAAGGAAATAGCTAAGGTTGAAGAAGCTAAGGAGAAAGAGACTGTTCCAATTAAGGAGGTTGAATCTTCTAAACCTGTTGAGGATAGAGCTAGTGGGTGGGAGGAGCTCTTAAGTAAGGTTAAGGAGAGGAAGATATCCCTTTACGCTTTCCTTGTAGAGGCAGAAAAAGTCATGCAAGATGGTAAGCTTATAATAAGATACCCCTCTTCCCTTAGGTTCCACTATGAGCAAATAAGAAGACCCGAAAACATCTCTTTGTTGAGAGAAATATTAAGGGACGTTTTTGGAGATGAGACTGATATAGAGATCTCCATTGTTCCATCGGAATCCCAGGAGAGGGTTAGCGTTTCGGAGAACGTAAGAGAGGAAAAGCCATCTAATATTCTTGAACACCCGACCTTCCAAACGGTCTTGAAGCTCTTCGGTGGGGAAATAGTGGAAGTAGAAAAGGAGTCTGGTGAGGAGGAGTGGAGAACTTAAGAGACTTTTTTGAGGGGAAGAAGATACTTGTAAGTGGTGGTACGGGGTCGATAGGAAGAGAGTTAGTTCATGGGCTTTTGAGGTTAAATCCTCAAGTTGTGAGAATTTTATCCCGCGATGAGCATAAGCTCTTCCAGCTTAAGGAGGAGCTGGGTGAAGATAGTCGTGTGAGATATCTTCTCGGAGATGTAAGGGATAAAGAGAGGCTAAGATGGGCGGTTGAGGATATAGATATAGTCTTTCATGCTGCCGCTCTTAAGCACGTTGCTTTTTGTGAGTATAACCCCTTTGAAAGCGTAAAAACCAATGTCCTTGGAACCCAAAACCTAATTGAGGTATCCTTGGAAGAGGAAGTTTCTGTATTTATTACAATTAGCTCAGATAAGGCTGTAAATCCGACTACCACTCTCGGAGCTTCCAAACTACTTGCTGAAAAGCTTACCATCTCTGCTAATCAATATAAAGGAAGAAGGAAGTCGCGATTTTCGGTAGTGAGATTTGGCAACGTCGTTGGATCTCGTGGCTCAGTTATTCCTAAGTTTATTCAGCAGATTAAAAAAGGGGGACCCGTTACCATAACACACCCCTCCATGAGGCGATATATGATGACCCTTCCTCAGGCGATCAACCTTGTGCTTAAAGCCGCTTTTTTAACATTAGGAGGGGAGATATTTATACTCAAGATGCCAAAGGTTTGGATTTATGACCTTGCCGAAGTTATGATAGAGCTTTTTGCTCCCAAGTTTGGTTTCTCACCCAAGGATATAAAGATAGAGGTGGTTGGCGCGCAGGTAGGTGAGAGGGTGGATGAGAGGCTATTTTCGGAGGAGGAGCTTGTTAAGCTTAGGGAACTAGATGAGTTTTACTTGGTTTCAGATAAACAGGGAAAACCAGCTACCTTCACTGAGGAAGAATTTCTGACAAAGGAAAAGATAAGAAAGTTCCTTGAGGAATGGTGGGAGGCGAAAAGAGGGGATGAGTGATTTCGTTCATCTTCATGTTCACAGTGAATACAGCTTACTTGACGGAGCCTGTAGGCTGAAGGACCTTGCGAGGAGAGCTCGTGAAGAAGGGATGCCTGCGGTTGCTATAACCGATCACGGAGTTCTTTACGGAGCTATAGAGTTTTACGAAGCCTGTGTTTCTGAGGGGGTAAAGCCTATAATAGGTTGTGAGGTTTATATTACACCTGATGGATACAAGAATAAGGGAAACAAAAATCAGATCTTGTATCATCTCACCATATTGGCTAAAAACGAAGTTGGCTATAAAAACCTTATGAAACTTGTGACGATATCTCACGTCGAGGGGTTCTATTATAAGCCCAGGATAGATCTTGAGCTTTTGGAGAAATATAGCGATGGATTGATAGTTCTCAGCGGTTGCATAGCTGGTGAGATCCCATCTCTCATACTCTTAGGTAGGTATGAAGAGGCTGAAGCGCGTGCTCTTAAATATCAAGAAATCTTAGGCAAGGGGAACTTCTATTTGGAGATTCAGAAAAATGGTATACCACAACAGGATGAGGTTAACAGAGGTTTGGTTGCATTAGGTAAGAGAACAGGTATACCTCTTGTTGCAACAAACGATGTTCACTATATTAACAGAGAAGATGCTTTCTGGCATGATATCCTGCTTTGCGTTCAAACGAATGCTAATCTAAATGATGAGGATAGGCTGAAGTTTCCTACAAATGAGTTTTACTTTAAGAGTCATGAGGAGATGAAGAGGAGCTTTGAGGAGGTTCCAGAGGCTCTGAAAAACACGGTTTTAATAGCTGAGATGTGTGAGCTTAACCTTGAGTTTGGGAAACTTCACTTGCCTCAGTATGATGTTCCTTCTGGATACGACCTTCATAGTTATTTAGTTCATCTATGTGAAAAGGGCTTGAGGGAGAAGTTCGGGGACCATCCACCATCTGAGGTCGTAGACAGGATGAACTATGAGCTTAGGGTAATAAGGGAGACTGGTTACTCTGGCTATTTCCTTATAGTCTCTGATTTCATAAACTATGCTAAGAGCGTTGGCATTCCCGTCGGTCCTGGGAGAGGTTCTGCTGCTGGTAGTTTAGTGGCTTATCTACTTGGCATAACTATACTTAATCCTCTTGAATATGGTCTTCTTTTCGAGAGATTTCTCAATCCGGAAAGGGTTTCTCCCCCTGATATTGATGTTGACTTCTGTGATAGAAGAAGGGATGAGGTTATAGATTATGTCAGGCGTAAGTATGGGGAAGATAGGGTAGCTAATATAATAACTTTTGGTACCATGGCTGCGAGAGGAGCGATAAGAGATGTGGGAAGGGTCTTAGGTTTGCCATATAAGGAGGTAGATAGGATAGCTAAGCTCGTTCCTGCTGGTCCTAAGGTCACGATAGAGGAGGCACTTTCAGAAAGCGCTGAACTGGCCAAGAGAGTTAAGGAGGACCCTCAGGTTGCAAAGCTTATAGATGTGGCTAAGAAGATAGAGGGGCTTCCAAGGCATGCTTCTCAACATGCAGCTGGGGTCATAGTAGCTCCTGCTCCTCTGACAGAGTTTACACCCTTACAGAAGATGTCCGATGGATCTATAGTTACTCAGTATTCTATGAAGCCTCTTGAGAAGCTCGGCTTATTAAAGGTCGACTTTTTGGGATTAAGAACCTTAACCATGGTTAGCGACGTGATCGAAAACGTTCGTAAGAGTAAGGGTGTCATAATAGACATAGATAATATCCCTCTTGATGATGAGGAGACTTATGAACTTCTCCAAGAGGGTGATACCACTGGCGTATTTCAGCTTGAGAGCGAGGGGATGAGGAGGCTTTTACAGAGACTTAAGCCTAATTGCTTTGAGGATCTGATAGCAGTTTTAGCTTTGTATAGACCTGGTCCCTTGGGTAGTGGTATGGTCGATGATTATATCCAGAGGAAGCATGGCATCGCACCCATAGTTTATCCTCATCCTAAGCTGGAAGGCATTCTTAAGGAGACCTATGGCGTTATCCTTTATCAGGAACAGGTTATGCAGATAGCGGCCTTGTTAGCTGGTTTTTCCTTGGGTGAGGCTGATCTCTTAAGGCGCGCTATGGGGAAGAAAGAGCCCGAGATAATGATAAAGATGAAGGATGATTTCGTCAGAAGAGCTGTTGAGAGAGGTATCGATAAAGACGATGCTAGTAAGATATTTGAATTAATGGAGTACTTTGCTGGCTATGGATTCAATAAATCTCACAGTGCAGCCTATGCGCTCCTTTCTTATCAGACTGCCTATCTTAAGGCTCATTATCCGGTTGAGTTTATGGCTGCACTTTTATCAAGCAAGATGAACAAGGTGGAAGAGATCGCTTTTTATATAAGGGAGGCGAGACGGAAGGGAATAAAGGTACTTCCGCCTGACGTAAACGAGAGCGATATGGGCTTTAGGGTTACTGAAAACGGTATAAGGTTTGGATTGGCTGCCGTTAAAAACGTAGGAGAGAGTGCCATCTCTGAAATAATAAAAGCGAGGGAAAGGGGAGGTAAGTTTAAGAGTATCCAGGATTTTTGTAAAAGAGTTAATCTGAAGGTAGTTAATAGTAGAGTTATGGAGAGCCTTATAAAGGCTGGGGCTTTTGACTCTATGCCAGGCTCGAGGGCTCAGAAATTGAAGCTACTACCGAGGCTTCTTTCTTCAGCTGATGAGGATAAATTGTTCCAGAGGTCTATATTTGATATCGAAATGCCTGAAGTTCCTGAGCCAAGCATAGAGGAAGTTCTAGCATGGGAGGAGGAGGTTACAGGATTTTATATAACTTGTCATCCCCTTGATATATGGACGAACGAGTTCTTTAAATATGTTACTGTAACGAGTAAGAGATTATCCTCTATAAAGGGGGATAGGAAGGTTGTAGCTGGAGGGCTAGTTACAAAGGTTTCCAAAAGGAAAGGGGCCATTATCGTTACGCTGGAAGACTTTGACGGTTCTATGGATGTTGTGATATTTTCTGGTCTTGAGAACATAAACACTGACCTTCTTAACAAGGGGAAGGTTATATTGGTTGAGGGTGATGTAGATAGAAGTGGTGATAGAACTCGCATAGTTGCCTCTAAGATAGTTCCCATTGAGGAAGCATCTAAGCATTTTGACCCTTGTTTCTGGATATCTTTAGACGCTGCGCTGGTTAGCAAAGAGAAACTCTTTGAGCTTGAGGAGCTCCTTAGGAAGTATAGAGGAAGGAGTAGGACATTGTTGGAGGTTAGAGATACTTGTGGAAGGGTAGTTCTTGACCTTAGTTCAAGGTATAGGGTTTCTCCTTCGGATTCATTGAGGGAGGAAATCCAAAGAATTTTTAATAAAGGAGAAGTTACAATAAAGTTCTGAGGGGGGAGGATAATGAGGGATAGCAGCATCGTGTTGGCAGATTTTATAGTCGTTAAAGCCTTGGAGAATGGAGTTTCTGTGATAGGCCTAACAAGGGGAGAGGAGACGAGGTTTCATCATACCGAGAAGCTTGATAAGGGGGAAATATTATTAGCTCAATTTACGGAGCACACTTCTGCCATAAAGATAAGGGGAAGGGCTAAAGTTATATGCAAATATGGTACGGTGATGTCGGGTGTTGAAGAAGATTAGAAGAATAGGTGTGTTAACGAGCGGTGGAGATGCTCCCGGAATGAACGCAGCTATAAGGGCTGTTGTACGAACTGCGATATATAATGGGCTTGAAGCTATAGGTGTAAAGAGAGGTTTTCTGGGCTTAATGGAAGGGGAGTTCGTAAAGCTTGAGCTTGGTAGCGTTGGGGGTATAATTCAGAGGGGGGGTACCATTCTTCAAACTGCTCGTGCTGAGAAGTTTAAAACGGAAGAGGGGTTAATTGAAGCTGTTAATCGCGTGACTGAAGCTGGTTTAGATGGATTAGTGGTCATAGGAGGAGAAGGGTCATTCAAGGGAGCTTGGGAGCTTTACAAAAGAGGAGTTCCCACTATAGGTGTTCCGGGAACTATAGATAACGATATAGCGGGAACGGACTACACTATAGGTTTTGATACCGCGGTTAATATTGCTGTTGATGCTATAAATAGGTTGAGGGATACGGCGTCTTCGCATGAGCGGATGTTTGTCGTGGAGGTAATGGGTAGGAAATCGGGCTTTATAGCTCTTATGGCTGGGGTAGCAAGTGGTGCGGAATCTATACTTATCCCTGAAATGGAGTATAACATTGAGGAGATATGCGAGAGGTTGAGGAGAGGGCATGAGAGAGGGAAGACTCACAGCATAATAGTTGTAGCGGAGGGAGTTGCTTCTGCGAACCAGATAAGGGACATGATATTAGATAGAACTGGATATGAGGTTAGGGTCGTAGTCCTGGGGCACCTTCAGAGGGGAGGTTCTCCAACGGCTTTCGATAGAATCCTCGCAAGTCGTCTCGGTGCTAAGGCAGTCGAGCTTCTTGTTGAAGGTGTGGGAGGTAAGATGGTGGGGTTAGAGGGTAATAGCGTTGTGGTTTATGATCTTCCCTATTCATGGGAGAATGAGAAAAGTATAGATTTAGAACTATACAAGCTCTCCGGTATATTAAGTATATAGCTTTATGAGGAGGGGAGCAGAATGTCAGCGTTAAGGAGAACGAAGATAATAGCTACTTTGGGACCCGCATCAAGCGATGAAGCTATCCTCTCAAAGATGATAAAGGAGGGAATGAACGTTGCGAGGTTAAACTTCTCTCATGGAACCTATGAGACTCATGGAGAATCTTTAAGAAAGATCAGAAAACTTGAAGAGATATTAAATGTTCCCTTAGCTGTGATGCTTGATACCAAGGGGCCTGAGATTAGAACGGGTAGGTTGAAGGAGAAGGCGGTTTTCTTGAAGGAAGGAAGCGTAATCGTATTAACACCTGAGGATGTTGATGGGGACGAGAGGAGAGTATCCATATCTTTTCCTGATCTTGCTAAGGATGTTAAGGCTGGGGACCACATCCTCATAGATGATGGGAAGATAGACCTTGAGGTAGTTGATATAAAGGATAGCGATATATACTGTAGGGTCATCGTAGGTGGTGAGCTTGGCGAGAAAAAAGGGGTTAATGTTCCTGGCGTTGATATCTCTCTGCCCTCTCTTTCAGAAAAAGATATAAGTGATATAAGGTGGGGAGTTGAAAACGATGTAGACTGGTTTGCCATCTCCTTCGTTAGAAAGGCTAGTGATATTATCAACGTTAGGAGAGTAATAGAGGAGGCAGGGGGAAGCACCAAGGTAATAGCTAAGATAGAGACGAGACAAGCTGTTGAGAACTTTGATGAAATATTGAACGTTTCCGATGGGATAATGGTGGCGAGAGGTGATCTGGGAGTTGAGCTTCCGACTGAAGAGGTTCCCATACTTCAAAAGAGGTTTATAAACAGCTGTAAAAAGGTTGGGAAGCCAGTTATAGTCGCTACCCAGATGCTTGAGACGATGATCTATAACCCACGGCCGACCAGAGCCGAGGCCAACGATGTTGCTAATGCTATCTTTGATGGGGCTGATGCTGTTATGCTATCAGGAGAAACCGCGAAGGGTAGATACCCTGTTGAGTCTATCAGGGTTATGAGAAAGATAATAGAGAAAACTGAAGAGGAAATACTTAAAGACGGTGGAAACCCTGCGGTTTATATATCCTTCTCCGTTCCAGATGCAGTTAGCCACGCCTCATGTACCATAGCTCATGACTTGGGAGCTTCCGCCATAATAACTGCTACTCAGTCTGGTTCCACAGCTAGGATGGTAGCCAAGTATAGGCCTAATTGTCCCATAATAGCTACGACTCCGTCAATTAAGACCTTAAGAGAATTAGTCTTAACTTGGGGGGTTTACCCCCTGAAGATAGATGATATAAGAAGCACAGATAAGCTTCTTGAGGCTAGTATTAACAGGGCCTTGGAGGCTGGATACATTAAAGATGGGGATGTGGTGGTTTTAACCGCTGGCGTTCCTGTGGGAGTTCCTGGAACGACTAACCTTATTAAGGTTCACATAGTAGCCAAAATACTCACTAAAGGAATTGGAATTGGAAGGGGGAAGGTCGTTGGTAAGGCTGTGGTCGCTCTGCGCCCAGAGGATGCAATCTGTAAGGCAGAGAAGGGTTGCATCTTGATAGTTAAGGAGACTGATAAGGACTATATACCTATCATTGACAAAGTTTCTGGCATAGTTGCTGAGGAGTCTGGGCTTTCATCCCACGCAGCTATAGTTGGACTTGAGTATGGTATTCCAGTTATAGTGGGGGCGGAAGGGGCTATAAAGGCTATTAGAGACGGCATGATAATCTCTTTGGATGCTGAAAGAGGAGTGGTATATGAGGGTGAGGTAAAGCTGATATAGAAGGAGGTTTGAGGGTTTTGCCTGAGCTTCCAGAGGTGGAGGTTTTAAGGGAGAAGTTGGAAAACCTTCTAAAGGGAAGAAGGATAGTAGATGTTGAGGTTTATGATAGCTCGAGGATAAGTGGATTAAATCCGGCTTCCCTTAGAGGGGAGGTCGTGCTGGGGGTTGGAAGGAGGGGAAAGCACCTTTACATTGAGCTTTCCTCTGGTGATAAGCTCGTATTTCATCTGAGGCTTAATGGGAGGCTCGTTTATGGGCATGATAATGATGATTTGCAAAATCCATGGATAAAGATAGATTTTGATACTGGTAGGAGTCTCTTCTTTGGGGATGTAAGAAGGATGGCTACCCTTGACTGCGTGAGAGATTTGAGTGGGATAGGAGCTATAGCTGATATGGGGCCAGAGCCCTTTGATTCTGCCTTTAGCCTTGAGTACTTCAAGGAGAAATTAACAAAAAGCGGTAAATCGATAAAGGCTCTCCTTATGGATCAGTCCTTTGTGGCTGGCATAGGGAATATATACGCTGATGAGATACTTTATCGGGCGGGTATCCACCCTGAAAGAAGGGCTAATAAGCTTTCAGCTTCTGAGATGGAGAAGCTTTATATCTCCATAAAAGATATCTTAAGGGAAGCGATAGAGCATAAGGGAGTTGGGAAATATACATCTTTAAGCCCCGAAGATAAAGATGTTGGAAATTTTGAGAACTCCTTAAGGGTTCATGGAAGGGAAGGGGAGCCTTGCTTAAGGTGTAGAGCGAAGATAGCTAGGATAAAAATTGGGGGGAGAGGAACTTACTTTTGCCCTAAGTGCCAGGCTTAGTTTGGGCTAAGATACCTTTTATTATTTCCTTTAAGGTTTCAAGTTCCTTTAGATCTGCGAACTCATAGGGAGTGTGAGCGAGCTGTAGTTTACCGCTTCCCAGGATAATGCAGGGGATTCCTTTTGCGTGAAGGTTATGAGCGTCGCTCCATGAGGGGAAGAAGGTTTCCTTGAACTCTAACTTGAGGTTTTTAAACGTTCTTTCAACTATACTGAGTAGATGTGATTCCCTTTCTATCTCTATTGGGTCATCAAGGTCTTTTAGATTATACTCTGTTCCCTGCAAAACGGGTTTTATCCTTTCGAAGGTATCTATTGCTCTATTTCCAGGTAATATAGCTAACTCAATAAGTAAACTACATTGGTCAGGCACAACATAACTATCCCTTCCTCCTTCTATCTTGCCTAAGTTGATCCATGGTTGTAGAAGTTCAGAGTTTCCCTTTTGCTCTCTTACGATATCTTCTAACTTTTTAACTATCTTTAAGGCCTCCTTAATAGCGTTTTTTCCTGCCCAAGGGGTTGCTCCATGAGCAAAGGTACCTTTTACCTTGATTTCTAAACTGATTCCCCCAAGCTCTCCCACTGCGACCTTAAGCTCTGTTGGCTCAAGTACTATGGCTCCTTCATACTTTTTGTTAGGCAAAAACTCCTTGGATCCGGTGCCATCCTTTTCCTCATCTATAAAGATAGCTATGTCACAGGGGTAACTACACTCCTCGACTGCCTTAAGGAGCGATGCGATTTGCCCTTTGGCGTCTAGTGCGCCCCTGCCGAAGATCATATTCCCTTTTACTATAGGGTTGAAGGCGTTAGGGTGTTCCCATGCGGGAACGGTATCGCAATGAGTTGCAAATAATATCTTTGATTCGCCTCTCCGCGCGTATAGGTTTGGTCTTCCAGGTAAAACTTCTACTAGTTCTACATTGAATCCTTTAGAGCTTAAGTAGGTTGCTATCCATTCCTGTACTTCCCTCTCTTTGCCAGAGGTGCTTTCTATAGCTATTAGCCTTTTAGCTATATCAGCTATTTCCATAGTCTTTTATCATCCTCCTCCACTTTCCCCAGCTTCCTATATATCTAAACTCTCTTTTCTCGTAGAACCTTTTTGCCTTTTCATTATTCTCTCCAACCCACAGTCCTATGGTAGTTAGCCCTTTGCCCGTTAAGTATTTTATGCTTTCTTCAAATAGGGCGTTACCTATACCCTTTCGTTGGAAAGAAGGATGAACAACGAACTCGTGGATCTCTCCAATGATCTTTTCGAGTTTGGAATCCCACCAATTGCTATGACAAGATATGAAACCTATTGGTTCTTCTCCTTCGAAACCAACGATGAAGCCCTGAGGATCTCCTCGATAAAGCCATTTAAGATATCTTTTGGTTTCGTTCCTGTTTTGATAACCGTATTCGGGTAGATCCCTATAAGCTTCTATGTAAAGGTCAATAAGTTTTGGTAAAAGCTTCTTAAAATCTTCCTCATCTAAGGTTCTTATCTTCATGATTTACGCCTCCTTTTAATCTTTCAAGAAACATGGTATTATAAAATTGTAAGCCGCAGCTTAAAATATTTTACTATACCTTCTTCTGGTTTTGGAGGTAGGTCTATGGATGAGATCTTAGAACTTTGGAACGTCAGAAAATACTTTCCCGTACTTAAAGGAGTATTTAGGAGGGTTGTCGGATGGGTTAAGGCGGTTGATGGTGTGAGTTTTTCCGTTAAGAGAGGGGAAACCTTCGGGCTCGTTGGTGAATCTGGTTGTGGTAAAACTACCCTTGGTTTAGTTTCCCTCGCTCTTTTGCCTGTAGATGAAGGTAAGGTTTTCTTTTATAATGGGGATAGGAAGTGGGAGATTTCTTCCTTGAAAGGAGCTGAGATTAGACCTTTAAGAAGGTTCATACAGGTGATTTTTCAAGATCCCTATAGCTCTCTTAATCCTAGGCTTAAGGTAAAGGATATAATTGGAGAAGGGTTAATCATACATGGGCTTGTTCAGACGAAAAAGGAAGCCTATGATATTGCAGCGGAGACTCTTGAAAAAGTGGGTTTAAGTAAGGAGCATTTGGAGAGATATCCTCATGAGTTTTCAGGAGGACAAAGGCAAAGAATAGCTATAGCGAGAGCATTAGCTTTAAGACCATCCTTGTTGGTTTGTGATGAGCCTCTTTCTGCCCTTGATGTTTCTGTTCGATCTCAGGTTTTAAATCTCCTTAAAGATCTTCAAGAGGAGTTTAATTTGACCTATCTTTTTATATCTCACGATCTTTCTGTGGTTAAATATATAGGTGATAGGATAGGGGTTATGTACCTAGGTAAGATAGTTGAGGAAGGGAGTAAAGAGGGAATTTTCAAGGAGCCTCTTCACCCTTATACTAAGACGCTGTTGAATGCTCTTCCTATGCCTAATCCAAGGTTGCGTAAAAGAAGGGTTATCCTTGAGGGAGATGTTCCTAATCCTATAAATCCACCATCTGGTTGTAGGTTCCATCCGAGGTGTCCTGAGGCTAAGGACGTATGTCGTGAAGTTGAACCTGAGCTTGTAGATTTTGGTGGGCACAGGGTTGCCTGCCATAAATTTAAGGAGAAGATATAGTTATGAAGACTGGAGAAGCTTTTTTACCGCTTCACGATGGCAAGGCTCCCAAGTGGCTTTTAGATAGTATGAAGAGACTCTCCTCTATCTTAATCGAGGCTATGATAGAGCTTTATGGGACGGAGGAGCTCTTGCGGAGACTTTCAGATCCTTTTTGGTTTCAGTCTTTTGGTTGCCTTTTGGGCTTTGATTGGCATTCAAGTGGCTTGACAACGACGGTTTGTGCAGCTATAAAAGAAGGGTTGCGAGGTAAGGAGAAGACATTAGGCTTTTTCGCAGCTGGTGGAAAGGGGCAAAGGGCGCTTAAGACACCGGAGGAGGTGATCTACTGGGCGGATGTTATTGGGCTTGATGGAAACTCTTTAGTTTTGGCAAGTAGGTTATCCGCTAAGGTTGATAACTCTGCGGTGCAAGATGGTTATTCCCTTTATCAACATATGATTTTCTTCGATCAGAAAGGGAACTGGGCTGTTGTTCAGCAGGGGATGAACCTGTCGCTTATGTATGCTAGGAGATATCATTGGTTTTCTTTAAGCCTTAATGATTTCGTTAACGAACCTCACTCGGGTATAGTTTCTCCTGTCAGACATGATAAGGTTTTGAACTTGGTCGCTTCTGAGAGCGCGGACAATAGAGTTGCTACCCTTGAGGTTATAAATGACCTAAGCTTTAAGGAGTTCCGAAGGCTCTTCTTAAGAAGGGAGAACCCTATTTTAGACGAGGATATGGATCCCAATAGATTTTTAAGGAAGCTCGAAGAGGTTAGGGCTTTAAAGCCCAAGGAGTTTAAGGAGTTGCTTTTGGTTAAGGGAGTTGGGGCGAAGGTACTTAGAGCGTTATCCTTAACTGCGGAGCTCTTGACGGGAAAATCTCCTAGCTATAAAGACCCTGTGAGATATGCCTATGCTCATGGAGGTAAGGATGGGTATCCATTTCCCGTGGATAGGGAGACCTATGGCAAAACTATAGATATGCTTGAAAGTATAATTAGAAGGGCTGAGCTGAGCAGAGGTGAGAAGGAGAAGGTATTTAAAAGGTTAATATTAATATCATCCTGAGAGGTGATTAGAGTATGGAGTTATGGTTGAACGATAGGATAGAGGGACAGACATCTTCCCTAAAAGTTCTTAAAGTTTTGCACTTGGAAAGGAGCGATTATCAAGAGATAGCGGTAGTTCTTACGGAGAATCATGGCAAGGTTCTCGTTCTTAATGGAGCGGTTCAGCTTTCTGAAAAGGATGAGGCCTTTTATCATGAGATGCTTGTCCATGTTCCTATGTTTACTCATCCCTCCCCTAAAAAGGTGTTAGTAATAGGAGGGGGGGATGGAGGTGCAGTTAGAGAGGTGTTTAAGCACCCCCAAGTTGAGAGAGTAGTTATGGTTGAGATAGATAAGCGGGTAGTTGATGTTTGTAGGGAGTTCTTCCCAGAGGTTTCTTCCGCTTTATCTGATCCTCGCCTTGAGCTTTTGTTTGAGGATGGCGTGAAGTTTGTTAGAGAGACGAAGGAGAGTTTCGATGTAGTCTTAGTTGATTCCACCGATCCTTACGATTTTGCTGAACAGCTCTTCAGCAAGGAGTTCTTCGATTCCGTTTATAGGATCTTGGGAAGCGATGGTGTTTGTTGCTCTCAAACTGAGAACCCGTTTATAATGGGCAAGTTGATAGGAAGGGTTCAAAACTATCTGGGCGAACTCTTTAAGTTTAAGACCCTCTATTGGGCTGTTGTTCCCACTTATCCAGGTGGTTTATGGACTTTCTCCTTAGGGTCTAAATCGGTAGATCCCATCAACTTTAGAAGGGATTCTCGCGTTAAGACTAGGGTTTACTCTCCAGATCTTCATCGAGCCGTAATAAACTTCTCCTTATTCTGGGAGGTGTGAGCTTTTGAAGCTGCTTAAGGGTAGGGTTTGGACAACTAGTGGGGAGTATAAAGCAGTTGTTGCCGATTCTGGGAAGATATCCTGGGTTGGTATGAATCCTCCCTTTGAGGAGGGGGCTTTCAGCGAGATTCATGATTATGGGGATAACTTCATATTTCCAGGGTTTATAGACTCTCATACCCATTTTACGGCTACGGGTGTCGATTTTCTCGCTTTAGACCTTAAGGGGTTAACCAGCAAGGGAGAGTTTCTTGACCTTATTCGAGAGGAATCAAGTAAAAGATGTAAAGACGAATGGATTTGGGGAGTGGGTTGGGATGAAAGTAAGTTTAGGGACAGATCTATACCTTCACGCGAGGAGCTTACGCGTGTTTCCCCTTTCAACCCAGTTATGCTTTTAAGGATAGATCATCATTCCTGTTTGGTTAATGACAGGGCTATAGAGCTTCTTGACCTGCCTAAGGATCTTGAGGGTATTGAAACAGGGTGGCTTAAGGCAGAGGCTAATGAGCTGGTTAGGGCTAAGTTTTGGGAGAGAGTTCCAGATGAGATGGTTAAGGAAGGGATAAAGAAAGCTGTAGACTTTGCTCTCTCTAAGGGGATTACCATGGTTAATGCCCTTGAGGGAGGGGAGTGGTTTAGCGATAGAGCCTTAAGGCTTCTGCTAGAGATGAAAGATAATCTTCCGATTGATGTGATTATTTTCCCGCAGTTTGTTGATGTGGAAAAGGTTATAAACATGGGCTTTCGCAGGATAGGTGGATGTATCACTGTTGATGGCTCCTTTGGGTCAAGGACAGCTGCCCTTTTTGAGCCCTATCGGGATGACCCATCTAACTATGGTAGGCTTTACTTTGATGAGGATTCTCTTTATAACTTTTTCTTACGCTCTCATGAAGCAGGTCTTCAGATAGCTGTTCATGCTATAGGGGATAGAGCTATAGATTTGGTTTTAAGGAGCTATGAAAGAGTTTTGAAGGAAGTTCCTACGGCTGGTCATAGGCATAGGATAGAGCACTTTGAGCTTCCTCCTAGCAATGGTATAGATAAAGCGCTTGAGCTCGGTATAGTTATAAGCGTTCAGCCTACCTTTGAGACTCTCTGGGGGGGAGAAAACGGTATGTACGCTCTAAGGCTTGGGGATAGATGGAAAAGAACAAACCCCTTGAGGACTATGGTTAAGAAGGGATTAATTCTCGCTGGTGGTTCTGATAGCGATGTTACTCCAATGGATCCATTACTTGGCATGAGATCTGCAATGAACCTACCTAATGAGGATGAAAGGTTAGATTTTGATGATGCGGTGAGACTCTTTACTTATAACGGTGCTTACGCGGTCTTTATGGAGAAGGAAAGGGGAGACATCAAAGAGGGAATGCGTGCGGATTTTGCGGTTGTCTCCCCTGATCTTTCAGAGGTTAAAGCTACCTATGTTAAAGGAGAAAGAGTATTTCCCTAACTATCTTTGCTCCAAGTAAAGATGTGATATCGGAGATGTCGTTTGGGGGAGAGATCTCAACTACATCAGCGCTTATTATGTTTAGCCCCCTTAGCTTTTTCAGAAAGTCAAAGATCTCCCTGGGCGTAACTCCGCCAGGTTCGGGTGTTCCCGTGCCTGGCGCGAACGCTGGATCCACCACATCTATATCTAAAGTTAAATAGATCGGGCTTTCTTTCAAATCGCTTTCGATTATCTTTTCTATATCAGTTAAGCTCGGCGAGAGTAAGCTGACGTTATTTTTAGCAAATTCAAACTCTTTCTTTGTACCGGATCTTATCCCTAGCTGGTAGAGATTTGAAGGGGGTAAGAAATCACATATCCTTCTCATTACACTCGCGTGGGATAGGTGATTTCCGAGGTAGTGTTCGCGCAGATCCGCGTGAGCATCAAGATGTATGACCTTAAGGTTGGGAAAGATCCTGAAAGCTGCGCTTACTAAGGGAAGGGAGATCAGGTGCTCTCCGCCGAGGGTTAGGAGCTTAAATCCGCGCTTTAGGAAACTGTAAGCGAAGCTCTCTATGTTTTTAACGCTTCTTTCGATGTTTCCTCGGGGAATAAGTATATCTCCGGCGTCGAAGAAGATAATCTCCGATAGATCCCTATCGGAAATAGGGGAGTATGTTTCAAGCCCGTAGGACATCAGTCTTATTCTTTCAGGGCCGGAAGAGGTTCCTCGGCGAAAGCTCGTGGTTTCATCTAAGGGGACTCCCCAGAGAATGATCTTGGAGCCCCTCAGTTTGTGAGAGGCCCCTATGAACTTCAACCCCATAGCACTGTGGCGGCGATAACGCAACCTATCTTTTCAACGATGTGCTCTATAGCTTTGCTCCTTACCTCTTTTAGGGCTTGTCCTCGCATTTCGAAAGATTCTCTGACCATATCTTCAACTATTTCCATAGCTTCTTTTGCAGAGCAGAAACCGGTAAACTCCATTATAAGCCCTACATCATCTGGGTTTTCAGGAATGCCTATACCTATCGCTGCTGATATCCTTTGACCAGGTTCCTCGCTCGTAATGCTTCCATAAGCCACGGGTAAAAGAGCGCCAAAGGGAACGGAGAAGCTCTCGGTTATCTCAACGTGTGGGGGAAGTATGCTACTAACCTTAAGGAGGTTATAGTTACCTATACCTGCTGAAAGTAGGGCTTTGTCAAAAGCTGTTAAATGGGTTTTTCCCTCTCCTTTACCTACGACAAGGGTTGCTTTCTTTGGAACAATTAACAATTTCACCACCTCCGGGAAGTAATTTTATCATAGCTTAGGTGGTATAATTTTACCTAAAGGAGGAGATAAATCTTGAGTTTAAAAGAGAAACTAAAAAGTTTGTTGTTTGAGAAGGTTAAAGGGTGGGGTGGACAGACTGCGTATAGGGAACCGATCTTACGAGTTGCTTCAGCTGGCGATCCTCTTTGGGGAAAGCTCAAGGAGGTTTTCCCTTCTCATTTTATGCCCTGGGAGCTCCTTGAAGGATCAAGAAGCATCGTTGTCTTCTTTTTACCATTTTCAAGGGAAATAATAGAGAGCAATCAGGGGGGTTACTACTCTTCAAGAGAATGGGCGATAGCCTATGTTGAAACGAATGCTCTTTTATATGAGATATCTAAGGATATGCTTAATTTGCTTGAAGAGCATGGTTATAAAGGCGTTATCGTTAAGCCTACGCATAACTTTGATGAAAAGGAGCTCTTAAGCAGGTGGTCTCATAGACATGTAGGGTATATCGCTGGCATGGGAACTTTCGGTTTGAACAATATGCTCATAACTGAAAGGGGTTGTGGTGGTAGATTTAACTCTTTTGTAACCGATGCTCCTCTTGAACCTGATAGTAGACCTTTGGGTGAGTTTTGTCTCTTCAAAAGGGGTGGTAAGTGTAAGGCATGTGTGGAAAGATGTCCTGTGGGAGCTTTGAGAGTCGAAGGTTTTGATAGGTATATCTGTTATAAACATTGCCGTGAGATGGATCTTTATTTTGGTGACTTGCCTAAAACTGACATTTGTGGTAAATGTATAACTTATCCGTGTGCTCTTGGTATCCCTTAGGTGGGAGGTGTGGGGAACTTGGAAGGTAGGGTTAGGAGGATCGGTATATTGACAGGTGGAGGGGATTGTGCGGGGTTAAACGCGGTTATAAGGGCGGTTGTTAAAAGCGCCATAGGTAAGTATGGGTTAGAGGTTTGGGGGATAGAGAACGGTTTTAGAGGTTTGGTTAAAAGGGAGATTAGACCTTTAACACCAAGTGATGTTTCAGGAATACTCCCTCGAGGAGGAACGATCCTTGGAACAACTAATAGAGATGATCCCTTTCATTTTCCCTTGCTTGAGGAGGGAAGACTTATCTATAAGGATATGTCAGATGTTGCTGTGGAAAATTTTAGGAAATATAAGCTTGACGTTCTGATAGTTGTTGGAGGGGATGGTAGTCTGAAGATAGCCTTGGATTTTTGGAGGAAAAAAAATATGCCAGTTATAGGAATACCTAAGACTATAGATAATGACCTTGATGCTACCGATGTAACCTTTGGTTTCGATACCGCTGTTTTAACTGCGACGGAGGCTCTTGATAAGCTTCACACTACTGCGGAGTCTCATCATAGGGTCATGATTCTCGAGGTTATGGGTAGATACGCCGGTTGGATAGCGCTTGTTGCGGGTATAGCTGGTGGTGCTGATATAATTCTTATTCCGGAGATTCCCTTCGATTTAGAGAAAGTTTGTGAGAAGATCGAACAGAGGAAACGGGAGGGGAAGAGATTCAGCCTGGTCATGGTAGCTGAGGGGGCAAGGGAGAAGGGTAAGGACTTAGTGATTCAGAAAGTGGTCGAAGGAAGCCCTGATCCCATTCGTTTAGGAGGGATAGGAAAGTACATAGCTGATAGGATAGAGAAGATGATCGAGCTTGAGACTAGGGTTACGGTTTTGGGGCATCTTCAGAGAGGAGGATCTCCAACGCCTATGGATAGGCTTCTTGCGACTCGCTTTGGAGTTAAAGCGGTTGAGCTAGCCGTTGAGGGACGTTTTGGGGAGATGGTCTGTATCAGGGGAGGAGAGATAAGCTCCGTTCCAATTGAGATGGCGGTCGGGCGCCTCAAGTTGGTTCCGCCAGATTGTGAGCTCATTAATGTTGCTCGTGCTATTGGTATATCCTTTGGTGATTAGAGAGGAGGGTTTTTAAGGGTTGATAATAACGAAGAAAAAACCCTTGGAAGAAGTCATTGATGAGCTTAAAAGTTACGAAAGAGTGTTTATAGTTGGTTGTTCTCTATGTGCTACCGCTAGCAAAACTGGTGGGGAAGAAGAAGTAGAGGAGATGAAAAAGAAACTATCCGAGTGTGGGAAGATTATAACTGGAAGCGTGGTTCTTGACCCAGTTTGCAATCTTCAAAAAAGCAAAAGAGATCTAAAAGATTTTGGTGTAGAGATATCTAAAAGCGAAGCCATTCTTTGCATGGCTTGTGGAAATGGTCTTCAAACCTTGGGAGAGATAGTGGAGGATATACCTGTCTTCCCTGCGAATGATACGTTGTTTCTTGGTGAGATAAAGAGGTTTGGGGTCTTTGAGGAGAGATGTTCCATATGTGGTAAGTGTCTTTTAACCAATGGGGTGGCTATTTGTCCGATTTCAAGGTGCCCTAAGGGAATGGTTAATGGTCCTTGCGGTGGAGCTAAAGATGAACATTGCGAAGTTAACCCAGAGCAGAGGTGTGTCTGGGTTGATATATACTATAAGCTCAAGAAGATGAACAGACTTAATGAGCTCAGGAGGATTAATCCACCTATTGACCATTCGCTCAGGATTAAACCTGGCCAACATAAGGTACAAAGGAGTGTGACAAATGAGCCAACTTAAGGATTTGCTTGAGAGAGGAAAGTTCGTTATAACCGCTGAGGTTGGTCCTCCAAAGGGTGCGGATCTGAGAGAGTTTAAAGATATAGTGAGGTTGCTTAAGGGCGGTGTGGATGCTCTTAATGTTACCGATGGTCAGGGAGCCTCGATGAAGCTATCCTCGCTAGCGGGTTGTGTCGCCATACTCCAGGAAGGCGCTGAACCCGTGATGCAGATGACGGGGAGAGACAGAAATAGGATAGCCATTCAGTCTGAGCTTTTAGGGGCTTACGCTCTTGGCGTGAGGAATCTACTTGCTATAACCGGTGATTATCCTACGCTTGGAGATAACCCAAGCGCTAAGCCGGTTTACGACCTTGATTCCGTGGGAATACTCTTGGCTGCTTCCTCGCTTATGGAAGGTAGGGATCTCGCTGGGAATCCCCTTAAGGGTGAGCCTCCCAGCTTTTACTTGGGTGCGACGGTTAATCCAAATTTTGAACCGTTGGAGATAGAGTTAATAAAGATGGAGAAGAAGATACACGCTGGAGCACGTTTTTTTCAGACACAAGCGGTTTATCAGATAGATATAGCTGATAGGTTTATGAAAGAAGCGTCAAGGCTTAATGTAAAGATTCTCATAGGGATAATTCCCCTTCGCAGCGTTAGGTCAGCTCATTTCGTTAGCAAGATGATCCCAGGCGTTAAGGTTCCTCAAGGATTGATTCATCGTCTTGAAAGCGCTCCTGATCCAAAGCTTGAAGGTTTAAGAATCGCAGCTGAGCTTATAAGAAAGGTGAGAGAACACGGTTTAGCACATGGTATACACATTATGGCTATAGGCGCGGAAAGGAGCATTCCCCTTTTATTGGATATGCTTTAGTCTTTGAATTTTCCAACATGGTACCCGACTCATCTATGATTTCATAGCTTTATCCACTAACCTTATATGTCCTTTTGCTTTTGCCAAAGGGCAGAATTTTAAACCTACCCCTACTATAAGTTTAATTTAATTTAAATGAGGGGGTCGGGACTTAAAGCCGACCCCCGTACTTTTCCTCTAAGACATCTTTGGGTAGAAATTTCTTTTCCATTTCTCTTATCTTGGGCAGACCTATGAACTCTGCGAACTCTGGAAATGGCATCATGTTTTCATACCCTGGAGTAATTCCGTGTTCCTTTAGATAAGTTAATGCATCTTTAGCTGCTTTAGCTACGGTATATAAGACGAATACGGAATGGGTTACTATTTTATAGCCGAGCTCCTCCGCCTCTTTAACGGTTATAAACGGGGTTTTGCCTTTCTCTATTAGGTTTAGCATTAGGGGGGTATCTGGTATAAGCTTTGGGATCTTTTCAAGCTGTTCTAAGGATGTAGGCGATTCGATGAATATAAAGTCGGCTCCCGCTTCTCTATAGGCTCTCCCTCTTCTTATAGCTTCTTCAAAGCCGTAAACTGCTATGGCATCAGTTCTGGCGCCTACAAGAAAGTAAGGATCTTCTTCGTTTTTAGCTTCCACTGCTGCTTTTATCTTTCCCACCATTTCTTCTAGGCTTATAAGTTGCTTACCTTCCATGTGTCCGCACCTCTTGGGCCAAAGCTGGTCCTCTATGAAGAGTCCTCCAGCGCCTGCCCATATATACTCTTTCACCGTTCTATAGACGTTTATGGCATTTCCGTAACCTGTATCTGCGTCGCATAAAAGAGGCACATTTATAGCTCTGGCCATATACTTGACCCTCTCACACATCTCCTTAAAGCATACTAGTCCTACATCTGGCTGGCCTAAAAGGGAAGCGGCTGTTCCATATCCTGAGTGAAAAATCATCTCAAAGCCGACGCTTTCTGCTATCTTAGCTGTTAGCGCATCGTAGGTTCCAGGGACAACCACGATCCCCTTTCTTTCTATGAGCTCTCTCGCTTTTTTTGTGATGCTTTTTCTCTCCAACCGTTGCACCTCCTATATCTTTTCTTCTAGTTCCCTTAGTACTCGAAGGACTCTTTCTGCTGCTTCCTTTATGTGCTTTTCGGTTAGATCTCCAGCCTTTTTATCATCACCGCTCTTTATAGCTTCATATATTTCCTTGTGTTCCTTGAGCATAGAGTAAGTCCTTTCAGGGATTCTGCTTGCTATCTCTCGATAGGGAAGTGTTATAGCAAGTATCTCTGACAAAACCTTCTTAAGATAGTGATTTCCACAGGCCTCATAGATTACTTCATCGAAATTTCTGTTTAATATGTCTAATGTGTTGTAATCTTCCTCTTTCGCTGCAAGCTCCATCCTGGAGATTATATCTTCCAGCTTTTTCTTTTGCTCCTCAGATATGTTTTTAGCGGCTTTCTCAGCGGCTTTAGGCTCAAGTAATATGCGAACTTCATAGTAATCTTGAAGCTCTATCGCGCTTATTCCTCTTACAGTTCTTAGTTTCCCCCTTTTAACTACTAATCCCTCATCCTCAAGCTTTTTTAGCGCGTCTCTTACTGGTGTTATGCTTACCTTAAACGCTTGGGCAAGATCCCTCTCCACGAGCTTCTCTCCAACCTTTCTTTTACGAGATATTATCTCCTCCTTTAACTTTTCATAGATCTTATCAGCTAAGGTTTTTCTTCTTTTCATCTTTTACCACCTCTGATGTATCAAATGTCCTATAGGATGATAGCAGAGCTTTATATGTAAAGTCAATACTTAGAGCTAAAAAATCATGAGAGCTTTATTTTTTGCTCTTGAGTGCTATAATAAGAGTGGGAGGGTAGAAAATGAGGATTGAGCGTGGGCAGTTAAACATGTGGTTTTTGCTTGATCAGTACAAGAGGATAGGGGAGAGCACCAAGGTTGGTGATCAAAATCAGGCTAACCCTGCTAATAACGATAGGGTTGAAGGGCGACTTTTCACTAAGGTAGCTCACCAGGAAAGCTCTGAGCGCTCCCAAGAAAGTCAAACTTATAATAGGGAAGGGCAAAGAGTCCCATATATTTCCCCTGGACAAAGCTTTGAGGCTCAAGGATAAAAGGGAATCGCTCTCTTGATTTTTAGCCAATCTTCTATTATAATTAGAATGGTGGTGCGGATATAGCTCAGGTGGTAGAGCATCGGCTTCCCAAGCCGAGGGTCGCGGGTTCGAATCCCGTTATCCGCTCCACTTTTTTTATTTTAAGGAAGGGGGTGAGCTCTAGCTATGGAAGGCTTGGAAAGGGAAGAGAGAGAAAAAGAAATTAGGGGAGAGCTTTTGAGTCAGATAAAGAGAAGAGAGGAGGAAAAGAGGGAAAGGATCATGTATAGTGAGGATGAGCTTTTGGAGGAGATAAGAAAAAGGTGGCTTGAGATACTTGACGAGTTCAAGCGGGAGGATAGGATCGTATTCGCTTATTTTAGGGGAGCTGAGGCGGTAAGAGTCTCATATGAAGACAGCTTTGTTAAGGTATTTTTCAGGGGACTTGATATAAGCTTTATAGATTACGTTGAGGATCCGAAAGTGAGGGAGTTTATAGAGAGGGTTTTTCAGAAGGTCCTTGGGGTGAGGCTTTCTATAGCTTGTGTTATTGAGTCTAGGAATTGGGAACCCGTTCGTGAAGAGGAGATATAACTCATTAAATGAGTATTTCAAAAATAAGTATGGAAAGAGGGTTCAGAAAATAACCTTAGATGCTGGTTTTTTCTGCCCCAATAGGGATGGTCGGATAAGTAAAGGAGGTTGTATATTCTGCGATAGCAGGGGAAGTGGAACGGGAGAATATGGTTTACTGAGTCTTAAAGATCAACTGAACCGAGCTTACGCTTTATTAAAGGAAAGATACGAAACCGATCTTTTTATAATTTACTTTCAAGCTTTCACTAATACTTATGCCCCTATAGACAAGTGTATAGATTTGTTTAAAGAATGTCTTGATGAAGCAAAGAGTCTATTTAAGGTTGTAGGGTTAGCCGTGGGAACACGACCAGATTGCATTCCTGATCCATTCCCTGAGCGATTTTCATCCCTAGCCTCTTATGTGGATGAACTTTGGCTCGAGTTGGGGCTGCAGAGCATAAACCATAGGACCCTTAAGCTTATCAATAGGGGGCATACGCTTGCTGAGTTTATAGATGCGGTCTTGCGTTGCAAGAGATGGGGAATAAAGGTCTGTGCTCACGTCATCTTGGGTTTACCGGGAGAGGATGAGGAAGATGCGATTGAAATGGCGCGTGTTTTATCAGCCTTAAAGGTTGATGGTGTGAAGATACACCCTCTTTATGTGGTTAAGGGAACCCCCCTGGAGGAGATGGTTATAAGGGGTGAGTATAAGCCCCTTGAGCTTGAGGAGTATGTTAAAATATGCGTTTCCTTCTTGGAAAACCTATCTCCGGAGGTAGTCGTCCATAGGATAACCGGTGAAACAAAAGCTGAGGAGCTTTTCGCTCCAAGTTGGACGCTTAGGAAGAGTGTGGTGATAAATAGCATAGAAAGGGAGCTTGAGCGTCGAGGAAGCTGGCAGGGAAGGAGGTTAAGGTTAGGTTTATCTCAGGAGGAACTCTGTCCTCTAGTTGAAAGGTAAATGGTAAGAAGGGATATATCAGCTGGACTGACCCCTGATATCCTCGAAGCTTGGCCTATAGAAATTGGCCTTATCTTTTTGAGCTTTTCTCTTCCCTCGTTTGATAACCCCGGGATAGCGTCATAATTTATATCAGGAGGTATCCTTTTGTTTTCCATTTTCTTAAACTGCTCAACTAAAGATAGCTCACGCTTAATATAACCTTCATACTTTATCTCTATCTCTACCTGTTTTCTCTCCTCATAACTTAACCTTTCGTCCCATGATGGATCTAATTCCTTTAAACTCTCTATGCTTATTTCTGGTCTCTTAAGTAGTTGAGCTAATGTGATAGGTGTTTCAATAGTGGAGCTTCCAAGAGCCCTTAAAAGTTCGTTTACCTTATCGGTTGGCGGAATTCTAACTTGGTTAAGCCTTCTAATTTCCTCCTCAACCCTCTTTTTCTTTAAGAGAAAGCTTTCGTATTCATCCTTTCTTATCAATCCAACCTTATAACCGTATGGTAGGAGCCTGAAGTCAGCGTTATCCTGTCTTAACAGGAGTCTATATTCCGCTCGGGATGTAAGGATTCTATAGGGTTCTTCTGTTCCCTTGGTTACTAAGTCATCGATGAGCACCCCTATGTAGGCCTCTGCTCTGCTTAGTATCAGTGGCTCTTCCCCCCTAAGCTTTAGGGCAGCGTTTATTCCGGCGATCAGTCCTTGAGCGGCGGCTTCCTCATATCCCGATGTGCCGTTAATTTGCCCAGCCATGAATAGCCCTTCTATATCTTTGGTTTCCAATGATGGTTTAAGTTGAGTAGGGTAAACGAAGTCGTATTCTATAGCGTAGCCGGGTCTCATTATCTCAGCTTTCTCCAACCCTGGCAATGTTCTAACCATCTTTATTTGAACGTCTACTGGAAGGCTTGTGGAGAAGTTCTGGAGGTAAAACTCCATAGTTCTTCTGCCTTCAGGTTCTAGAAATACGGTGTGGGAGTTTCTATCAGGAAACCTAACAACTTTATCCTCGATGGATGGGCAGTATCTGGGGCCTCTTCCCTCTATAATACCGGTAAAAAGCGGTGACCTATCTAAGGAAGCTCTTATTATATCGTGTGTTTTTTCATTGGTTCTGGTCATCCAACAATGATAGCCTCGGCAGATCCTCTTTTCTGACCTAAAGGAGAAGGAGAGTGGTTCATCTGCTGAGGGTTGAGGGATAAGACTTGAGAAGTCTATGGTTTTTCCATCTATGCGGGCACAAGTTCCAGTTTTAAGCCTTCCAAGCTTTAAACCTATCTTCTTTAGCGAGTCAGAGAGCTTCCAAGCTGCCATCTCTCCGAGAGGCCCGCTCTCAAAGCGAACTAGTCCTATATGAACCAGACCTCTTAAGTAAACCCCTGTAGCAACTATAACGCACTTTCCCTTAAAAAACCATCCCGTGTTTAATCCCACTCCGATAACCTTTCCATCCTTTACAACTATCTCTTCCACCATTCCTTGCTTTACATCCAGATTTTTCTGCCTTTCAAGCACTTGTTTCATCCTCAAGTGATACTCCCTCTTATCTGCTTGAGCTCTATAGGCTTGAACGGCTGGTCCCTTGCTCTCATTTAGTATCCTTATGTGTATCATGGTTTCATCTATGTTTCTTCCCATTTCTCCTCCGAGGGCATCTATCTCCCTCACGAGGTGCCCCTTCCCTGGACCTCCTATAGATGGGTTGCATGCCATTAAAGCTATGCTATCCAAATACAGGGTCAAAAGCAGCGTTTGGCAACCCATTCTTGCAGCTGCCAGCGCTGCCTCGCATCCAGCATGTCCGCCTCCTATGACTATTACATCGTACTCTTTCGGATACTCTATCATAGCGATCACCCATAATATATTATATTACCTTGCCAGGATTGAGTATATTATTAGGGTCAAAGAGCTTCTTAATACCCCTCATTATTTCTAACTCCTTTGGATGGCGTGCCCTAAGATGCATTTCCCTTTTAAGAAGTCCGACACCGTGCTCTCCGCTTCCTACTCCACCAAGTCTAACAGCTTCAGCTATTAGTTCTTTAAGGATCTCCTCGGAGAGCTTTATCCACTCTTCTGGAGAGAGATTCTCAGGCTTGAAAAAGGCAGGGTGAAGGTTACCATCCCCTATATGGGCTACTGTTGCCGTTCTTATCCCGTATTTTTTTTCTATATCAAGGATCTTCTTAACCATGTTTGGGATTTCTGATATAGGAACAACCATATCCCCACTTAACGAAACGTAAGGGTCCTTTGCTCTTAATGCTTCTGAAAGCTCTCTCCTTAACCGCCAAATCTTTTCAGAATTACTTTTATTATCTGCTATAAATACATCTAAGGCGCCGTTCTTAAGGCATGCCTTTCCAACCCTTTCATAACTTTCCTCAAGTTCATTGCGTGAGTTACCTTCTAATTGTATTATTAAAAAGGCTTGAGCCCTATCTTGTAATGGAAAAGACATGTTTAGATAGCGAGAGACTATGTCTACCGAGGGTTTATCTATAAACTCTATAGCTGTTGGCAAGGTCTTAGCCTCAATAGCTATGTCTTTTACCGCTTCTATAGCTCTTTCGATGCTATCGAAGGGGACTAAGAGATCTATGTTCTTTTTAGGTAGAGGCATGAGGTTTAGGATTATCTTAGTAAAAATGCATAAGGTTCCCTCTGAACCTATCAGAAGGTCAAGTAGATCATATCCCCATGTCTCTTTTCTCCTTTTTCCACCAAGCATTAAAATCTCTCCAGTTGGTAAGACGACCTCAGCTCCAAGAACGTGCTTTCTCGTGCTTCCATATTTTATTACCTTGCTCCCCCCAGCGTTAGTTGCTACGTTTCCTCCTATGGAGCTTAATCCTACGCTCATAGGATAGCCTGCGTAATAAAGTCCTTCCTCCTCAACCCTCTTGCAAAGGTCGTTGGTTATCACGCCTGGTTCAACTACTGCAACTCGATTTATCTTGTCTATCTCAAGGATGTTGTTCATCTTTTCCATGGACATCACTATTCCACCGTATAGGGGGATAGCTGCTCCCGAAAGTCCACTCCCAGCCCCCCTTGGGGTGACGGGTATGAGGTAAGCGTTTGCAATCTTCATTATCTTTGAGACTTCTTCAGGGCTTTTTGGTTTAACCACTACCTCTGGCAAGTTGAAAAAGAGCTTACCTGACTCATCGCGTCCATAACTTTCAAGCTTTTCTTTATCCTCATAAATTACATCCCTTTCTCCACAGATTTCCTTTAAACTTTCTAATATCTCTCTGTTTATTCTTCCATAGGTCAAAGGGGTTCTCCCTCCTCTTTTAAAATGCAAAAGCTCCTGGGGCTAATTATACCAAGCCCCAGGAGCTTTAGGTAGACTAAGCTTAAATGGTTTTTAGCTTAAAGCTTCACTGACCTTATCCCTTCTATGAAGGGTTCCAAATTTTCATCCTCCTTTGATACCGCTGCTACAAGCAGTGTTACTATCATGTTAACCGCTAAACCCCAAAGGCCGAAGTGAACTCCGAGGTAGTCTCCAGGTCCGAAGAATCTCAGATAGGTTATGGTGATGAGTCCAGCTATCATTCCAGCTCCTATTGCTATCTTGTTAAATCTCTTGAAGAACAGACCTAAGAAGGCGCCAGGGAACATCTGCGTCATTCCAGCGTACGCAAGAAGTAGCAGTGCTACCAGTCTTCCAGAGGCATAAAGGGCCAAGAACATGGCTGCAAGTCCGAAAGCTAAGACGCTAACCCTACTTACGATTACTAGTTCCCTATCAGAAGCACTCTCCTTTATTAAGCCGTAAAGGTTCTTGGATAGCAAGCCAGCCAGTGAGAGTATGATTGCGCTTGCTGTTGAAGCGGCTGCCGCAAATCCAGCAGCTCCAACCACGCCCAAAACCCACTCTGGGTAAACAAGCTTAACTCCCTCGAGAACCGCAGCATCAGCTGGAGATATCTTCATGTTCAAAGCAGCTATAGTTAGACCTGTTAAGATAACCGGAACCATGAAGAGCGAGTAAAAGGGAAGGGCCACATAAGTTCTCTTTAGGACTCTAATGTCCTTGGAGCTATATATGGATGGCCAAAGCTGTGGATACATGAAGAAGCCGAGCCCGCATAAAACCAGTGTTGATATATACCAAGGCATTCCCATCTTCCCAGCTAATACCAAATGCCCAGGTTTAACCTCGGCAAGCGTTTTCATTAGGTTTTCGAGGCTTCCAAACTTTATGAAAGGTATAGCAAAGACAACAACCCAAGCGACTATGAACATCATTATAGATTGTAAGAAGTTAGTCCACGCTATTCCTCTTAAGCCGCTGGTATATACGTAGGCTAGCATTATTAGCATTCCTATAACTATTCCCATATTGATGGATATCTTTCCTAAAGAAGCGGCGTTAAGTATATAACCTAAACCTTGAAGTTGAAGCTGTAGATAGGGGACGTTGAACACTATACCTATTAGGGCGACTAGAACGGCCAGGAACTTGCTATTATATCTCTTTCTGAAGAAATCCGCCTGTGTGACAAGCCCGAAAGCTTTTCCGGATTTCCAGACATATTCTGCAAAAAAGTAACCGAAGGAGTAAGCTAGGATACCATATCCTAAAGCGTACATTATGGGCATTCCGAAGGAATAGGCCCATCCACCGGTTCCCAAAAAGGCATAAGCGCTATAGATCTCTCCGGCGAGGAGCATGTACACCATGATGAAACCGAGAGATCTTCCAGAAACTAGGTATCCATCAAGGGTGAACTTTCTCTTGATTCCAGCTAAGACGCCGACGACTAACGTTAATATAATCCACCCAAAGATGATAAGTAAGCCTAAGGCTGCTTGAGACATTAAGACCACCCCTTCTTTTCGATATTATAGGCGATCAGCAAACAAAAAGGAGTTAAGATGATCCAAAGTATGTCCCAGAACATTAAAGGAGGCATTCCTAGGATCAATGGACTTTTAGTTTGAGGATTGAAGAAATTGAAGAACGGTGATATAACTACATAAGCTAACCATGGTATGACGAAACCCCAAAACACAGCCTTACCCTTTCCCATCCTCATCCCCCCTTAGATTTTTGGGCTCTAGTATCCACGCTGGAGCTATACTTTTAATATTTTATTGTTTTTGCTTTAAATATGTCAAGTAGTTTCCCAAATGTTTAGAGTTAGCTTATAGCTGTCTGGCGTCGGTTTTGATTGTGGTTTTGTAAAAGGTTGAAGGATTTGAGCAGAAACCGTATACGCAAAGATTTAAGAGACGATCGAGAAGAGCCAAACAACAGAAAATTGTAAGCAATTTAACTTTTTCCACGACGTCAAAGGCGCTGTGGAATTTTTTCTTTTTGCGCAAGAGAATTTTATGTGAAAAAGCAATTGTGCTATAATACCAAATAGTAAGGTTATTAAAACTTCAAATATTTTTTCCAGAACAAGAGGGGAGAGTCATCCTTAATGAAAATTCATCTTCATTCACATCAACTTTCAGCGATTGATGCGTGGTTTAATAATAGCCGCCATGGGATAATCTCGATGGCAACGGGCACTGGAAAGACGTTCACTGCTATTGGCGCTGTGGACAAATTGTTTAAGGAAGTTGAAAAGAATGCAGTATTTATCTCAGCCCCGTATTCTCACCTTGTTACACAATGGAAAATTTCAATTGAACGGTATGACTTGAAAGCCGATTCGGTTATTGAGTGCCATTCAGGTATTCCAAATTGGTACGAAAGAGCGGTAAATGCTCTTAGAAAAGTTAAACTCGGTATCTTCAAGAGCGTTATTTTTCTCTCTACGCACAATACCATTGTAGGAGAAAAAATGAACAATCTCATCGAAGAAATAGCTCTTGATAAAGTCGCAAAATTAACTATCATTGCGGACGAAGTACATGGCATAGGTTCTAGAATGCGAAGAGAAAATCTTTCTAATCATTTCGAAAACAGGCTCGGATTAAGCGCAACACCGAAACGTATGTATGATGAAGTTGGAAACAGCTTCCTTCACGAGTACTTTGGAGAAGTCGTATTTGAATTCTCACTTTGCCAAGCTGTGAATAACGTGAATCCTGACACATTGAGAACATACCTGACTCCATATTACTACTATCCAATCCCATGTTATCTAACAGATGAAGAGATGAAGAAGTATAGTGAAGTTACAGAAAAGATAATCAAGAAAGCTAACTATCTACAAAAGTTTAATTATGGAGACCTTGAAGATGATCCCGAGCTTCAGAAATTGCTGTTCAAAAGGAGCAAAATTCTCAAGGCTTCGGTCTCGAAATACGAAGCTCTACATCGAATACTGAACCTGTTAAAAGCACACGGAAAGATCCGAAAGACAATAATCTTCTGTGATGAACACCTCATTGACCAAGTTATGGACATTCTAAACACAGAGAAAATAAACGCTGTTAAATTTATACAGGAACTTTCCAAGCAGGAAAGAGAATATGTCCTAAAACTCTTTGAAGAGGAACAGATAGACATTCTTGTAGGAATTAAAATGCTCGATGAAGGTGTAGATGTTCCGGGAGTGGACAAAGCTATAATCCTCTCGAGCTCTACAAACCCTCGCGAATATATACAAAAGCTTGGTCGTGTACTGCGCATAGCTCCTGCAAAGAAATTTGCATATGTATACGATGTTGTAGTATTCCCGAAACCAACCGGTTTCGAAAGTGATAGGGTCTATAAGCGAATCTTAGAAGTGGAGTTTTCTCGAGTTGAAATAATGGCTCAATGTGCTGAAAACGCGTTTGAAGCGATACGGAGTGTGTCCGAAATAAAGAGGGGGTTTTTCATATGAAACCAGGAAGAGTTTCCGAACAACTCTACAAAATAATTTTAGAAGACTGTTCATCAGTATTCGGAGCAGATGGTGACTTGGTTGCAGATTTTGTAATGGAGATTTTCGGAATATATCTAAGCGAAGTCGGTCAGGAAAACGAAAGGAGACTACTTGGAAAAGTGAAAGAAAAAATTGAAAATTTCCTTGCAGAAGATTTGAAAGATTGGAATAGAAACGATTCGAACCTACTTCAAAAAGAAAATGTTGAAAACAGCAAGGAGATGTGAAGTATGAGACTTGTTAAAGTTGAGATTGCTAACTATCGTCAGTACGTTGATGCTCAGTTTAACTTCGAAAACAATAAAAACAGCGAGCTACATGTAATTGTAGGAAAGATGGGTTCAGGGAAAACAACGTTCCTTGAGGCAGTTAATTGGGCGCTGTTTGGTGAAGAATTCTTTTCTACAAAAAGACACTATGGACCAGCAAATATTAACATTGAAACTTCTTTCAACAGCGGCAGAAATTCAAACTCTGTTCCGGATATAGGCATATTGTCAAAGGTTTGCTTACAGAATGATGGTCAGTATAGAACACATGTCAAATTGGCTTTCGCTGGGGAGAAGGAACAGTTAAAAGTCAACAGAAATGCAAAATTTATCGTCTCAAATGGCAAGATTAGTCCAGCAATAGAAGCCGTTCCTTTGTCTGTTTTTTTTGAATAATTCACCAATGACGGTAGACAGAGAGTTAGAAATTCAAAAACGTTTTCCGAAAGATCTACGAGAACACTTTTTCTTTGATGGTGAAAGTCTTGATGTTTACCTAAAAGAAGCACGTAGTATGCAGATAAAGAGAACTGTAGAGCGTTTGTCTGGAATATCAGATATTCAGGACTTCATAGATTTCCTCTCAGAAGTGAGAACCAAGGTAATATACAGAGAACTTCGCGATATGGAAAAGAATAACAAGCGATTAGAAGAAATTTCGCGCAAAATAGAAGAACAGGAAAAGACTCTAAAAGAACTGAATACACGGTTAGAAGAAGCAAAGCAAGAAAACGAAAAAGTCACGGAAAGGCTCAGAGAAGTAGTTCAGAAGCTTCAGTCTCTTCAGGACTACGAACGCTTAAAGGCTGAACTTGAACAACTTGAGTCAGAAAAGCAGGAGAAAATAGAAAATAAAAACCGATTAATGAGTGAAAAGCTACTTCTTACTCTTGATGAAGCCTCGTATACGTTTGGTTGGAAAGCTGTTGAAGAGCACTACAAATTGTCCGGATCAAAGGAACCTTCTATCTTAAAAGAAATACCCAGAACAGCTATTGAGCGCATGATTAATGACAAGACATGTGCAGTCTGTGGAAGCCATCTGTCTGAAGAACTTTTGAACTTACTCTACAAGTCCTTGACCTCGGAATCGTTAGTTATTTCTGAGGACTATTATAATTTGCTAAAAAGAACAATTGTTAAGAACATATCCCAAATAAGGATTCTAAATGAGCAAATCAGCGTTGTTGAAAGAGAAATTTCAGAACTTGACAAAAGATTGTATGAACTTTCAAAGAACCTTCCACCAGATGTATCATCTGCCTTAGAGCAACACCAGAACGAGAAAGTCGAACTTGAAAGGCTTAGGGATAACATTCAACAGAAAATATATGACATAACCAACAATATAAAAAGCATACAAAAAGAGCTGGAACAAAACAAGAAAGAATTGAAAGAAATGTTGGACAACAACAAATCGCTTGCGATTATAAAAAGACAACTTGAGTTTGTACAAGCACTTGAAGATATCTTAGGTAGAGGACTGGGAAAATTGAGGCAAATTATCTCCACGGATATAACATCTCACACAAAAGAATATATAAACCGTGTCATGTGGAAGAAGGACCTAATAGATAGTATCGCCTTCACTGAAGAATTTGAATTAACCGTATTTGATAAATCTGGAGCAATTCAGATAAAGGAACTTTCTGGAGGAGAACGCTCAATTCTTACACTTGCTCTTGCCTTGGCAATACATCAAACAGCTGTCTGTTTACGAAAGGGACTACCTTGACGCAAAGAGCGTTGCTGAGAACACATCTGATGAGATGCTGTACTTTATGTTCTTTTATAAAAGCAAATATGCCCGCGTTAAGATACAACTACTCAGAGAGATTTTTAACGAGAATAATAAAAGTAAGTTTTTCGTGATAGACCATTCACGAAAGACAGGTATAGGTTGGTATTACACAATTCAAAGAGTAGTCAAAGCGATTGAAAATAACTATGGTTATAAATACACCGCTTTGTTCTCAGTTGACGATGAAGAACATATTAATCATTACAAAAGGATTCTTATCAGACTTCCAGAGGACAAAGTCCAGCATGTAAAGGAAGCAGTTGACGAAGTTTATGGAGGTAGGAAAGGAAGAGAATTTCTTTCAGTTAGCGAATCCTCAGGAATTGACCTTTTAATAGAGTTCTTTGAAGAGCATTATTACGTTCCTGTCTTGGAGGCACTTAACAGAGAAGTAGTTAGAAACAAGATAGCTGATTTGATTAAAGAACCAAGCGAAATCGATTTCTTAAACGAGTTACGCTCAGCGTCAAACAAGTTTGAGGTTGATTGGTGGCTTTTCAGTAAACTCGTTGAACGAAAGGACAATATTTACATACCGTATCTTGATAAAGATGACCAGGAGGCACGCTTTTATCCTGATTTCATATTCTGGTTCAAGAAAGGCAACAGATATTTGGTTGTATTTGTTGATCCAAAAGGTACTGAACATGTTGATGCAGAAAGAAAGATAGATGGTTTCGAGAAACTTTTCACTGATGCTGGAATACCGAAAAAGTTTTATGCTGAAAATTACGAAGTAAAGGTGAGATTATTCCTCTACAACAAACAACATGAATCTTCAAAGAAGTATGCAAACTATTGGATAAGGATCATTGATGAGCTTGTTAAACGAATAAATAGTGAATTCAATAACGAGTGGTAGGGCGTTTTCAATAATTGAGTCATAGGTGAAGATATAAGTATAAAAATAAAGGAGGATTCAAAATGATTCCGGTATATGAAGAATGTTATAGACCTATATTAGAGTTTCTTGCTGATGGAAAAGAACATACATCCAGCGAAGTAAAAGAGCATGTGGCTAAATACTTTAAAGTGACTGACGATGAAAGGAAAATATTAACTCCGAGTGGTAAATGTCAATTGTTTGATAACAGAGTTCTGTGGGCAATCACATATTTAAGAAAAGCTAGAGCTATAGAAAACGCAAGATGGGGGGCCTACAAAATAACTGACCGCGGATTGAATATATTGAAAGAAAATCCAGAAATTATTAACAATGAATACTTGGAGAAGTTTGAAGAATTTTCAAGCTGGGTTAGAATAAAGAAGACCAAACGTGAAAAGTCTTTTGAAAGTAAGCAAGCTGCTCAAACACCTGATGAAATAATATTCGAACAACTCGAAATTCTTAAAGATAACCTCAAAGAGGAATTGAGACGAAGAATTCTTGAAAAGAGTTCTCAGTTTTTTGAGAAGCTTGTTTTGGAGTTAATTGTGAAGATGGGATATGGTGGGTCGTTCGAAGAAGCAAGCAAAGTGCTTGGAAAAAGTGGAGACGAAGGTATTGATGGGGTGATTAAAGAAGACGTTCTCGGGCTGGATAATATATACTTACAAGCGAAAAGATACAATCCTGGACAATCAATAGGCAGAAAGGAAATCCAAAGCTTTGTTGGAGCGCTCCATGGCAAGGGCGCAAAAAAGGGGATATTAATCACAACTGCATCGTTTACCAAAGAAGCTCTGCAATATGCTGAAAACATCAAGGATATAAAAGTTGTTCTTATCGATGGTGACAAGTTGCTTGAGTATATGATTAAATACAACCTCGGAGTGCGTATAGATAGTGTGATTGAGATTAAAAAGGTTGATTCGGATTATTTTGGAGAGGAATAGCACAAAGGATGTAAGCTTGTTTTTACCAAACAATTTTTTAGTTCTTTAAAATGAGTTCTAAAAGACTGTGTCTTTGAAATGTTTGGTGTGTCCTAACGACGTTTCAGGGTGATTGTGATTAATCTTTCAACCTACAAGCTGTTTAGCACTTTCCGATGTCAAGGGGCATCTTCGATAGGGCGATGATATCAACAGCGTCGATTTTTGTGATAGGTTATCTATATCATATCAATTTTCTTCAAGAAGGATAAAATTAACCTTGAGTTATTGGGGAGTGTGAAGTATAATAACCGACGGGGGAGAATTATGATCTCATTTTCTTTCGAAATTAAGCACAGATGCACGCGCACACACGCGAGGGTTGGCGTTATAAAAACCCCACATGGTGAAGTAGAAACGCCTGTCTTTATGCCCGTAGGTACCCAAGCTACCGTTAAAGCTATGGAGAGGAGAGAGCTCGAAGAGATAGGGGTTACCGTCGTGCTCTCTAATACTTATCATCTTTACCTAAGACCTGGTCATAAAATTGTGGAGAAGGCAGGCGGGCTTCACTCTTTTATGAACTGGCCTCACCCTATATTAACCGATTCTGGTGGTTTTCAGGTCTTCAGCCTAACTGATCTTAGAGAGGTAAGCGATGAAGGTGTGAGGTTTAGATCTCACTTAGATGGGTCGTATCACTTCTTCACTCCTGAGAAGGTTATCGAGATAGAGGAAGCGCTTGGAGCCGATTTTATCGTTTGCTTTGATGAATGTGTTCCCTATCCTGTATCTTACTCCTATGCGAAGGAGGCCATGGAGAGGACCTTGAGATGGGCTTCAAGGTGCAAGAAAGCGAAAAGGAGGGAGGATCAGTTTCTTTTTGGTATAATTCAGGGTAGCGTTTACCCTGACCTGAGGAGAGAGAGCGCCATTAGGACTGTTGAAATCGGCTTCGATGGATATGCCATAGGTGGTTTAAGTGTGGGTGAGCCTAAAACGGTGATGTATGAGATGCTTGATATTGTGATTCCCATCCTTCCGGAGGATAAACCGAGGTATCTTATGGGAGTAGGGTATCCTACAAGTTTGCTCGAGGCAATAGAAAGGGGAGTAGATATGTTCGATTGTGTTTTACCCACAAGAAACGGTAGAACTGGAACCATATTTACCCATCGGGGGAAGGAACACATAAGGAGTGAATCTTGGAAAGAGGATTTTTCCCCTCCTGATCCTGATTGCGACTGCTATGTCTGTAGGAATTATACGCGCGCTTACCTGCGGCATCTTTATAAGGCTGGAGAGATACTTGCTGCTCGTTTAGCTTCCTATCATAATATATATCTCCTTGTAAATCTGGTTAGGAAAGCTCGCGAAGCTATAAGGGAAGGATGCTTCCCTGAATTTAAGAGGGCCTTCATAGAGAAATTTGAAGGAGGGAAAGAAGGTTGAAGTTAAGAGGGTTAGCTGGGGTCTCCGGGATACCTGAGGTGGAAAGAGAAGTGCATGATTTTCTTCTACCTTTGCTTGCTCGCATTAGTTGTAGGCTTGGGGAAGGGAGTTATATTATAGCCCTGGTAGATGATCCTTTTACCGTAGCTGCTATAGAAGATGGTGAGATAGTTGACTGTGTCTGTTCAACGGATTCGGGAGCCTTTTCCTTGAGAACCTCTGGGGAGCTTCCTACAGGAGATCTTCTTAGGGCTTCTTTGGACGACCCGATAAGCTGGAGAAAGAGGTTGCTTATGGAGGGGGGTATCTACTCTTACCTTTCTACTGATGACTTAGGCGAAGCTCTAAAAAGAGACCCTCTTTTGGTGGAGGCTATGGCTTATCAGATGGCAAAGGAGATATGGGCCATGGCTACTGTTTTCTGCGGCAATTTTGATGCTATAGTTCTTAGTGGCGGACTTTTAAGTAACGAGATCTTTAAGAGCATGTTAACTAAGAGGCTGGAACCTCTTAGTAAAAAAATAATCGTTTTGGAGGTGGTTTAGTTGCTAAAGAGCTTGCTTAGCCTTTTAGATATGGCTCGCGGTAAGGGTGCAAGACTTGCAGTTGCGGCGGCAGAGGATTCTCACGTCCTTGAGGCTGTGGAAGATGCCCGTAAGAGGGATATAATCAGTGGGGCGTTGATAGGCTCTAAGCCTGCTATCGAGAGGGTGGCTAGGGATCTTGGTATTGACCTTAGTAACTATGAGGTATATGATGTTCCCGATCCAGTTGACGCTGCTTATAGGGCTGTGGAGCTAGTTCATGAGGGCAAGTGTGATTTTCTGATGAAGGGGTATCTTCAAACAGCTGAGTTGGCGAGGGCTGTTTTGGATAAGGATAAGGGTCTGAGGACAGGTAGGATCCTCTCTCTTGTCTCCCTCTTCGAAGTAGCTACCTATCCAAGGGTTTTTGCTATAACAGATGCCGGTATAACTATAGCGCCTGAGCTTGAACAAAAGGTCGATTTAATAAACAACGCGGTTGATGTGATGCATAAGCTTGGTTATGAGAATCCAAAAGTTGCTATAGTGAGCGCCGTTGAGGTGGTCAATCCGAAGATTCCAGCTACGGTTGACGCGGCTATCCTTGCCAAGATGAACCAGAGAGGGCAGATAAAGGGGTGCATAGTTGATGGTCCCTTTGCCCTTGATAACGCCGTTTCAGAGGAGGCCGCTAAGCATAAAAAGATAGAGAGTCCTGTTGCGGGGAAAGCGGATATAATAGTCCTTCCGGATATAAATGCTGGTAATGTTCTATATAAGGCTCTCGTATTCATAGCTGGTGCTAGGACAGCGAGCGTGGTCATGGGGGCCAAAGTTCCTGTCGTTTTAACCTCAAGGGCAGATAGCGCTGAAGCTAAGCTTCTTTCCATAGCCTTGGCTGCTGTTTGTTCTAGGTAATCCTTAGCTATGTTGATTTTTGTAATAAACCCTGGTTCCACATCTACGAAGATCGCTCTTTATGATGAAGATCGGGAGCTTTTCTCCGAGACCTTGAGGCATGCTAAGGAGGAGTTGATCAAGTATAGTAGGATAATAGATCAATATCCATTTAGAAGAGAGATAATCCTTGATTTTCTTAGAAGTAAAGGAGTTTCTCCTTCTATGTTGTCAGCCGTTGTAGGAAGAGGTGGGTTACTTAAGCCTATTCCTGGTGGAACCTATTTGGTAAACGATGCCATTTTGAATGACCTTAAGGAGTCAAGGTATGGTGAGCATGCTTCGAACTTGGGAGCCATACTGGCGCATGAGATAGCGAGGGATGCGGGTTGCCCTGCTTATATAGTTGATCCTGTGGTTGTTGATGAGCTTGAAGATATAGCCCGGATTTCGGGGTTGAAGGACTTCAAACGAAGAAGTATATTTCACGCTTTGAACCAGAAGGCTGTTGCAAGAAGGGTAGCTCAGGATTTAGGGAAAAGCTACGAGGAAGTTAACCTAGTGATAGCGCATCTTGGTGGTGGTATATCAGTAGCTGCTCATAGGAGGGGAAAGGTTGTAGATGTGAATAACGCCTTAAATGGGGATGGCCCTTTCACTCCTGAAAGGTGCACTACCATCCCTACGCTTAAGCTCCTTGACCTTATTGCTCAAGGAATGGACGAATCTTTCTTGGCCAAGAGGATAGTCGGCAATGGAGGTTTGGTAGCCTATTTTGGAACCAACAGCGTTTTAGACGTTGAGAAAAGGATAGACTCTGGTGATGCCAAAGCTGAGCTCATTCTTAAAGCTATGGCCTATCAGATTTCTAAGTGGATAGGGAAGATGGCGAGCGTCTTGGGTAGGGGGATAGATGCCATAGTCTTAACGGGGGGTATTGCTTACAGCCCAAGAGTTGTAAATTGGATAAAGGAAAGAGTCTCCTTCATCGCACCAGTCATGGTCTATCCTGGAGAGGATGAGATGAAAGCTCTCGCTCTCGGCGCTTTAAGGGTAATCAGGGGAGAGGAGAAAGCCAAGATCTACGAATAGGTAAGTAGGGGGAGTCCAGGGATTAAGACTCCCCCTTATCTTTTTTCCATCTAAGTATAGGTTCTTTAGCTGCTTTTACCTCGTCTAGCCTTCTTACAGGCGTTGTGTGAGGAGCTTCTTTAAGAAGTTGTGGGTTCTCTTTGGCTTCCTTTGCTATCTTTAGCATAGCTTCGATAAATGCATCTAAGGTTTCCTTAGTTTCCGTTTCCGTTGGTTCTATCATTATGGCCTCCTCCACTATCAGAGGGAAGTAGATAGTCGGCGGATGAAAACCATAGTCCAAGAGCCTTTTAGCTATATCTAATGTTTTAACTCCGTACTCCTTAAACTTCTTTCCCGATAGAACTCCTTCGTGCATAGGGGGTTTATCATAGGGCAGATCGTAAACCTCTTTTAGTTTGTTTATAACATATCTTGCGCTAAGGACAGCGTTTTCTGATACCCTCTTGAGCCCTTCGGCTCCCATCATTCTTATGTAAATGTAAGCTTTAATCATAACTGAGAAGTTACCGTAAAAGGTTTTGACCTTCCCTATACTTAAGGGCCTGTCGTAGTCTAGGTGATATTTGCCATCTCTTTCTACTATCACGGGTACAGGTAAAAATGGTTCAAGCTCCTTTTTTACAGCGACTGGTCCAGATCCTGGGCCTCCTCCGCCATGGGGGGCAGCAAAGGTCTTATGTAAATTAAAGTGAAGTACATCAAAACCCATGTCTCCCGGGCGCGATATCCCCATTAGGGCGTTAAGGTTAGCTCCATCTCCGTAGAGTAAAGCCCCTACGGAGTGCGTTAGTTCAGCTATTTCCGCAATCTTCTCCTCAAACAATCCCAGGGTGTTTGGGTTTGTTATCATGACAGCAGCGGTTTCCTCATCGAGTTCTCCCCTTAGCCTGTCTATGTCTATGCAACCATCTTTCCCTGATTTTATCTCCACGGCCCTATATCCAGCTAAGGTGCACGATGCGGGATTTGTGCCGTGAGCCGAGTCGGGAATTATAACCTTCGTTCGTTTCTTTCCCTTATGTTCATGGTAAGCTCTTATTAGAAGCAGTCCCGTGAGCTCACCATGGGCTCCCGCTGAAGGTTGCAAAGTTATAGCGTCAAATCCTCCTATCTCGCATAAGAATTTCCCGAGCTCAAACATTATCTTTAATGCTCCTTGTACCAGCTCCTCGGGTTCATAGGGGTGAAGCGTCGAGAATCCCTTTAGTGAGGCAAGCTTTTCGGCTATCCTCGGGTTATACTTCATCGTACAAGAGCCTAAGGGGTAAAAGTGAGTATCAACGCAGAAGTTAAGTTGGGAGAGCCTAGTATAGTGCCTTATGACCTCAATTTCGCTTATCTCCGGTAGAGAAGGATCTTCTTCTCTTAAGAGTCGTTTATCTAGTATTTCCTCAACTTTTAGCTCCTTAAGCTCATCCTCTGGTATAGATACCCCTTTTCTTCCGCTTTTCCCCAGCTCAAATATGAGTTTTTCAGACATCTTTTATCTCCCCCAGAAGCTTCGCAAGATCTGACAAGACCTCTAGGCTGTGTATTTCAGTTACATTTATTAGAATAGAATCCTCCAAAGATGGGTAGAACCTTCCAAGCGGAAGACCAATCAGGAAGCCTTTTTCAATTCCTATTTCAAGAGCCTTTTGCGGGTTTTTAAATTTAACAGCAAACTCGTTATAGAAAGGAGAAGAGAACCTTAACTTTACCCCATTTTTCGATAGTTCCTTGGCTAAAAAGTGAGCTTTTTTAAGATTTATCTCTGATATTCTCTTAAAACCTTCCTTACCAACGGAAGCCAAATATATGGTTGCTGCGATCGCGCACATATTATGATTTGTACATATGTTTGAGGTGGCCTTCGCTCTCCTTATATGTTGTTCTCGAGTTGAGAGGGTTAAAACGAACCCCCTTTTCCCCTCTATGTCAATTGTTTCCCCAACGATTCTCCCAGGCATGTTCCTTATATATTCCATCTTGCTTGTGAATATCCCAAGGTATGGACCTCCAAAGTTTAGCGGTATACCGAGAGATTTACCTTCTCCTACGGCTATGTCTGTTTTATAACTTCCGGGAGGTTTAAGGATACCTAAGGATATGGGTTCCGTGACGCAGGAGATTAGCATGGCGTTAACTCTTTCTCTTAGATTCTTTATTTTTTCTATGTTCTCGATGATTCCTAGAAAGTTTGGATTTTGTATCGCAAAGGCAGCAGTATCGTCTGATATCTTTTTCTCCAAGGCCTCTATGTCGGTTTCTCCGCTTTCCTTAAATTGAACTTCACTTACCTTAAATCCGGCGCTCTCAAGGTAGGTGCGGACTACCCTCCTATATTCAGGATGTATCGCTGAAGATAGAATAACTTCGTTTTTCTTTGTGATTCTCAGAGCCATGAGACAAGCTTCAGCTAAGGCTGATGCTCCATCGTAAACAGACGCATTTGAGACCTCCATGTTGAAGAGTTCGCACATCATCGTTTGGAACTCGAAGAGAATCGTTAGCGTTCCTTGACTTGCCTCAGGCTGATAAGGTGTATATGGAGAGAATATCTCTCCTCGATTAAGGAGGCTCTCGACCGTAGAAGGTATCCAGTGATTATAGCTTCCTGCTCCAATGAATGATATGTAGTCCATTACTCCCTTATTCATAGAGGCTATCCTTTCTATTTCCCTTTCTATCTCCATCTCTGAAAGAGGGTTTGGAAGCGATAAGGGAGATTTTAGCCTTATTTTCTCAGGAATATGAGAGAAAAGCTCTTCCTTTTCTTTTAATCCCAGACTTTCAAGCATTTCTCTTACATCTTCTTCCGTGTGAGGGATGAAAGGCATATCTATCCCTCCGTTATTAGTCTTTCGTATTCCTCTGCTGAAAGGAGCTCCTCGAGTTCTTCTGGTTTACTTAGCTCTATTTTGAATAACCACCCCTTTCCATAGGGGTCTTCGTTTATTAGGTTGGGAGAGCTGTTTAGATCCTCATTTACTTCAACTATCTTTCCACTCACAGGTGTGTATATGTCTGAGGCTGCCTTAACGGATTCGACGACGGCGACGCCTTCCATCTTTTTAACTTCTCTTCCTACTTCTGGTAGTTCGACGAAGACAATATCTCCAAGCTGCTCTTGGGCGTATGAGGTGATACCCACGGTTCCAATCCCATTTTCTACCCTTATCCACTCATGCTCACTGGTGTACCTTAGATCTTTCGGCACCATATCTGGGCTTCACCCCCTCTTATAAAATGGAAGGGCGGTTAAAATTGCCTTCCTAAGCTTATCTCGTATCTCTATAGATATCTCTTCCTCTTTAAACTCATGCTTTACATATCCCATAGCTATATATTCTCCAAGACTTGGAGAGAAACCCCCACTCGTTACGTATCCGACCTCCTTTCCGTTGCTAAATATCCTTTGCCCCTGCCTTGGGACGCTTTTATCGACCATTTTTAATCCAATCAATCTTTTGATTGGTGCTCTTTCCAATAGAGCCTCTTTCCCTATGAAGTTTCTTTCCGTGTCTACGAATTTTTCCAGGTTTGCTTCTATTGGTGTCGTTTCTTCATCGAGCTCATGTCCGTAAAGGGGCATACCTGCTTCTAACCTTAAGCTATCCCTTGCACCTAAACCGCAGGCCTTGACTCCCATTTCAAGCAAGGTTTTCCATAGTTTTATTATGGTTTCAGGTTGGGCGTAGATCTCGAAACCTAGTTCTCCGGTGTAGCCTGTCCTTGAGACAAGCTGAATCTTCAGATCTCTTAATTCTATCTCCCTTTCGAAGCTGTAGTATTTTAGGCTTGAGAGGTCGAAGTTAAATAGGTTTTTGAAGATCTTACCAGAGTTGGGTCCCTGAACTGATATAGCGGCTATGTCCTTTGATAAGTCTTTAACATTAGTTTTTGGAGAAGCTCTTTCTCTTATCCAATTTAAATCCTTTTCTATATTTCCCGCGTTAACGACTAAGAGGAATCTGTTCTCATCAAAGGTATAGACTATTAGATCGTCGATTATACCTCCCCTTTCATTTAATAAGAAGGAGTAAGCGGCTTTTCCGGAAGTTAGCTTCTTTTCTTGGACAGGTGTCAAGTTTAAAATGGTATCCTTCGCCCCTTCTCCAGATATTTCGATTTCCCCCATATGACTTATGTCAAACATTCCTACATTTCTTCTTACTGATAGGTGCTCTTCTATTATACTCTCGTACTGAACTGGCATCTCCCAGCCGTTGAAATCGATGATTTTGCCTCCCAATAGGATGTGTTCTTCATATAGTGGCGTCCTTTTCAAAACCTTTCACCTCCTCTTTATGCCGTTTCTACTCTGTTTCTTCCATTCTTCTTTGCTTTGTAAAGTGCCTGGTCTACCTTTAGGAGTAGCTTCTCTGGGCTGTTTCCATCATCAGGGAAAGATGCCACCCCGAAACTACAAGTTATCTGAAGATATAAAGTAGGAATGTCTTTCTCTATGTATCCTCTATAGCAGAAGTTATGGTTTTCTATCATAACTCTTAATCTTTGCGCTACCTTAATAGCATCTTCTTTAGATGTTCCTGGAAGCAAGATAATGAACTCTTCTCCGCCGTATCTATATATATTATCCTCTGGGCGAAGATTAAAGGATATTAACTTTACCAAGCTCTTCAGGACGCAATCTCCAACTAAATGTCCATGAAGATCGTTAATCTTTTTAAAGCGATCTATATCGAACATTATTAGCGAAAGGTTCTCACCTTCTATTTTAGCTCTTTCAAGCATTTCTTCAAGGTCTTTCTCAAGACTCCTTCTATTAAATGCGCCTGTTAAGTGATCTCTTGAGGATAGTTTCTGTAAAGCTTCATTGGCTCTCTCAAGCTCAAATTGTAACTCCATTATCTTCGTTATGTCGGTGAAGGAGAGTAAGAAGTATCCCCTTTCTTCTAGGTTGTTTCCCCTTACAATCACATGGAGGATTTCTCCATCATCTCTTGTGAGTTTCACTTGCAAATCTCCAGATATCCCTTTCTGAATTTTGGTTATATATTGGGAGATTAGGTCTCTATCTTCTGGATATACTAGATTAATTAAGCTTTCTCCCTTAATTTCGTTTTTATCTTTTCCCAGCATTCTTGCTAATGCGCTATTCATATCCTTTATTTTCAGATCTTCCTTTTCGCACAAAGCTATTCCCACTTGAATCGTTTCCCAAGTTGTTTTGAGGTTCTCCATTTTTTCTCTTAATCTCCTTGTAAGAAGAAACGTTATGCTTAAAGCTGCTAATGATCCTGTTCCTACAAGTAAGCCCGCAAGCATGTTTGCTTTCTTAACTCTATTTCTTAGATCTTCCTCGTATATTGTCCCCAATACATACCAGTTAAGTGGTTTATAAAGCTTGACGAAGGATATCTTTCTTTCCACTTTCTTGAAATCTGGACTGTACCATAGGTATTCAAAGAAGTTATTTTCTCCTCTTATAGCTGTTTCTCTTATAATTTTCTTTAGGTCTCTACCTGTCTGGGGTTCAGGAGGGACCATACTCCCCTCCCAGCCTTTAACTGGGTGAATTAAAAAATAATCGCTATCTCCGGAGACGATAACTATATATCCCCTTTCCTGTATACTTATCTCTGAGATTTTTCCCCTTAATTTTCTTAAGGTTTGGTAGGCTCTTTTGTTAAACTCCTCTTCTAACCCGGATAGAGGATAAATAAATGCGATGATTTTATCATCCTTAGGCAGTTTCTTTAGGTAAAGTATCTTTGGAGAAACAGGGTCATTTAATCTTACGAATAAAGATTCTTTAGTCTTCATTCTATTTAAGCTCTTTTCTAAGACTTCTTTTGGTATGTCTTTTATGTCTCCTTGTAAATATATATTCTCCTTCCTGTCAAGAACCAGGATGCTCAGGTTTTCGATAAAGATGCTTTTGGTTAATATCCCTTTTAGCTCTTCCGTATATTTTTCAAGCAGTGGAAGGATAAAATTGGCAAAATTTCCAAGTTTTTTATGAATCTCTAGTATTCTAGATTCTTTTTCTTCATGAACGGTGGTCATGCTAACCTCTATTAAGTTGATCGTTGTATCGATGATACTGTTCACGAGATCTTTTTCAGTCTTATGTACGATGTTTTGAATAAGGTCAAAAACCAAGATGGTAACTATAGGTACGGTCATTAAAACTAGTGCTATTGAAGCAAACAGGATCTTCGATAATACCGCTTTTCGCATTCTTTCTCCTCCCTTACATTTATGATATATCACTTTTGGAGTAAGTTCAACATGTTTTCTCTGGGTTTGGGGCAAAAGGGCTTGTTCTTTTGGATCTTTTTATGCTTGTTAAACTTTTTATGTAGCTTTATAATGTAAGCTAGATGCATCATCTTAGGAAAGGAGGGATTTGGATGGGGCAGGGTGGTTTTAGGGAGGATCCAAGGTATGCTCAGACGCGTAAAGAGGTCATCGTGGTTTTGGTTTTGCTTATCGCTAATATCTTATGGTGGTTTATCTTCGCTTATGGTCTGGGTTCTAAGCCTCCTCAGGAATATTCCTACGTTTTGGGTTTTCCTGCTTGGTTTTTCTGGAGCTGTATAGCTAGCTTAATTGTGTTTAGCATTTTAGTGGTTTTAGTAATCCCCATGTTTTTTAAGGATATTCCTCTTGATAGCGAAAGTGAAGGAGGTGAAAGAGGATGAACCTTACCAGAGAGGTATTAATGCAAATTTGGATACCTTTGCTTCTTTATCTTGCTGTAGTTATATATATAGGGTTATATAGCAGTAAGATAGCTAGGAAAGAGAAGGACTTTTTAGGAGAGTACTTTCTGGGCAGAGCCAATTTTGGTGGATTTGTCGTAGCCATGACGCTGGTTGCAACTTACGTAAGCGCTTCAAGCTACTTAGGTGGACCAGGCGCGGCCTATACTCAAGGGCTAGGATGGGTTTTGCTTGCCATGACTCAGCTACCTGCTGCTTATGTTACCCTGGGCATATTAGGTAAAAGATTCGCTATAATCTCAAGAAAGGTAAGGGCTGTAACGCTTATAGATGTTTTGAGAGAAAGATATGATAATAATCCGATAGTTGTTTGGTTAGCCTCTCTTGGTGCTGTTATCTTCCTTATGGTCGCGGTTGTAGCCCAATTTGTAGGGGGAGCCAAGCTCTTTCAAACGTTAACTGGCTTACCCTATCTTTGGGGGCTCCTATTGTTTGGTGGCGTAGTCTTAGTCTATGTGACTTGGGGAGGTTTTAGAGCTGTTGTCTTGAGCGATGTTATTCAAGGAGTGGTTATGTTCTTTGGAGTAATACTTCTTATATTTATGGTTTTCTACAAAGCTGGTGGAACCTATAACGCTATGCAGACCTTGGGTAAGATAAATCCAGAGCTTTTAACCCCCTTTGGAGTTAAGAACTTCATAACGATCCCTTGGATCTCTTCCTTCTGGATATTGGTATGTATAGGAATTATAGGTTTGCCTCAAAACGCTTTAAGAGCGATGGTTTATAAAGATTCTAAATCTATGCACTCTGCGATGATCATAGGTACTATAGTTGTTGGCTTTTTGATGCTCGGGCTCCATCTTGTAGGTGTAGTCGCGAGGGTCATAATACCGGAGATACCTAAAGGGCTTACTAATGACACCATTATCCCCTTACTCGCTTTAAACCTTCTTCCTCCGTGGTTGGCGGGCTTGCTTTTGGCTGCTCCTCTTGCTGCTATTATGTCTACGGTGGACTCTCAGCTTATATTGGTCTCAAGCGCCATAGTTAAGGATCTTTACTTGAACTATATAAACCCCAAAGCTGATCAAAGGAAGATTTCTAGATTAAGCATGTTGTTTACGGCACTAGTTAGTTTGATAGTTATCCTCTTCGCCATAAAGCCTCCGTCTTTGATAATTTGGATAAACTTATACGCCTTTGGAGGTCTTGAGGCTACATTTTTCTGGTTGATAATATTGGGGCTTTACTGGAAGCGAGCCAATGCTCCCGGAGCCATAGCCTCTATATTGGTTGGGGTTACAAGCTTCATTCTTTTAAGTCAATATTGGAAGAGACCCTTCGGAACTCATCCTATAGTTTTAACCTTGGTTCTTGGCTTTATAGCTTTTTACATAGTTTCACTCTTAACCAAGCCTCCTAAGGAAGAAACTATAAGGAAGTTCTGGGGAGCCTAAGTTTAAAGGGGGGGTTATCCTGGAGAGCTATAAAGAGAAGGTGCTGAGCTTGATAGATGAGGATGCTTTAGTCTCTTTAACCCAGGAGCTTATAAGAATACCAAGCGTTTATGATCCAAACGATGATTCGGCCAATGAGGAGAAGGTTGCTAGCTTTTTATATGAAAGGCTTAAAAGCTTAGGTTTTGAGGTCCATATGGAAGAGGTAGCCCCTAAGAGGCCTAATTTGGTGGCCCTGCTTAGGGGCCACCGTGAGGGTAGAACCATACTTCTTGAGGGGCATACGGATGTTGTTACGCCTGGTGATGTTAGCAAGTGGAGCTATGATCCCTTTGGTGGGGTGATCGTTGGCAGGAGGATTTATGGTAGGGGAGCTTGTGATACCAAGGGGAATCTAGCTGCTTCTATAATTGCCGCTAAGGCGATAAAAGATTCTGGCGTGAACTTCTCGGGGAAAATAATACTGTGCATACCAGTTGATGAAGAGGGTTTGATGGTAGGTATAAAGGAGTTTATAAGGCGCGGTTGGGCAGACGATGTTGATGGAGCTATAATATGTGAGCCTGTAGATAATAATATCTGCCTTGATATAAAGGGGGCGATAAGGGCCTTAGTGCGAGTTAAGGGTAAGATGGCCCATGGATGCATGCCCTATGCGGGGATAAATCCCAACTTCGGTATGGCTAAGATTATCCTAAAGTTGAGGGAGCTGGAAGAGGAGGAGAAGAGGCTTTTGGGTTATCACAGGTTTTTAGGTTATCCGAGCATAACACCAACGGTTGTTATGTCACCATCTAGTGGTAAGGGGCAGCTTAATGTTATACCGGAGGATAGTTCCATAGCATATGATATAAGGACTGTTCCGGGGCAGAAAGATGAAGAGCTCATTGAGAAAATAAGAGGGGTTATCGATGAGATAAAGGATGAGATTGAGGAGTTTAGATATGAGCTTGAGGTTATAGAAAGAAGACCTTGTGTTAGTACTGACCCTAATGAGCCTATAGTTAAGGCTGTTGATAAGGCCTATAGGGAGGTTACGAGGAAAGCTCCAGTTTATAATGGTGTGCCTGGAGCTACTGATGGGACTTTCCTTAAGGCCTGGAAGGGAATCCCCGTGGTAGTTATAGGAGCCGGGGGAAGAGAGGTTCCCCATCAGGTTGATGAATATGTTGATATTGATCAGCTTGTTGAGACGGCTAAGATATATGCTCTGAGCATATTAAATTTTTTAAGGGGGGAGGATAATGAATACCGTTGAGAAGTATAGAGAGTACGTAAATACAAGTATGGTTAAGGCTATCGAGCCCGTCGTTATCGAGCGGGCTAAAGGGGCGGTGATATATTCCGAGGATGGCAAGGAGTATATAGATTGCTTCGCTGGCATAGCGGTCGTTAACGCTGGACATTGCAATGATGAGGTCATAAGGGCCGTAAAGGAGCAGGTGGAAAGGTTGATACATGCTTGTACTTATGTTTATTATATAAAGCCTGTAGCAGATTTGGCCGAGAAGCTAGCAAAGATTACTCCTGGTAAGTTAAAGAAGACCTTCTTTGCCAACAGTGGTGCTGAAGCGAATGAGGCTGCTATGAGAGCCTCAAAGCAGTTTACAGGGAGGTACGAATTCATAGCTCTTCAATATTCTTTTCATGGAAGAACAGTCGGAACTTTAAGCATCACTGGAAACATGGGAAGAAAGAGAGGCGGTGGGCCATACCTATCTGGAACCGCCTTTTCTCCTGCTCCTTATTGCTATCGCTGTTCCTTTGGGCTTTCCTATCCTAGCTGTGATTTGAGGTGTGCCAAGTTCTTAGAGGATGTTATAAGGTTTCATACAAGCGGTAGCGTGGCAGCTTTCTTCGCTGAACCGGTTATGGGCGAGGGAGGCATAATAGTGCCACCGCCTGAGTACTTTAAAGAGGTTAAAACTATACTTGATAAATATGGGATTCTCTTCATAGCGGATGAGGTTCAAAGTGGTTTTGGAAGAACGGGAAAGATGTTTGCCATAGAGCATTATGGGGTTGAGCCTGATGGAATGACCATGGCTAAAGGGATAGCTGACGGTTTCCCCTTGGGTGCCTTCATAGCGAGGGAGGAGCTGGCTAATGCTTTTAAACCAGGGGATCACTTGAGCACCTTTGGAGGAAACCCAGTTTCTTGTGCTGCTGCCATGGCCAACATCAACTTCATGCTCAGGGAAAACCTACCCTATCAGGCGGAGAAGAAGGGCATGTGGTTCTTAGAGAAGCTTTGCGAGCTCAAGGAAGAGTTCAAACTAATTGGAGATATTAGAGGTAAGGGGTTAATGATAGGGATAGAGCTCGTTAAGGATGAGAATAAGACCCCAGCTTCTCAGGAAGCTGAGAGACTTAGGGGGCTGTGTAGAGAAAGGGGGCTTCTTGTTGGAGTAGGGGGTGTTAACGCTAACGTTATAAGGATACAGCCTCCTTTAGTCATATCTGAGAGGGAGTTAGAGGATGCCTTTAGTATCTTAAAGGAGAGCTTCTCTATGTTATAAAGAAGATAAAAAGGGTTAATCTGAGCTCTCCTAGAAAGCTCCTTTAAGAAAGTCTATTCTTGTGTTAAAATTTTCTTAAAGGAGGTGTTCTAAGATCGGCGAAAGTAGAATAGTTGTTGTGACCACTGGCGGGACTATTTCGATGGATGGCTCTGAAGAGGAGGGGGTTATGCCTAGCCTCAAGGGGGAAGATCTTCTCGAACACTTGACCGTTTTTCCTCCGGGTGTTTCCGAGATAGATGTCAGAAATTGGAAGGCTCTTCCCTCCGGTTATATGCGTGTTAGCGATATTCTCGAGCTTGCCTTAATGATAAGGGAGCTATCTAAGAGTTACGATGGTATAGTTGTAACTCATGGGACAGACGCCCTTGAAGAAACTTCGTATATGGTCGATCTATTATATGGAGGGTCAGCTCCTGTTGTGTTTACGGGAGCCATGTATCCTTTAAGTTTTCCGGGAAGCGATGCTTTGCGAAACCTTTATAATGCCATAAGGGTTGCATCGTGCTTCGATGCGATAGGTCAAGGAGTTTTAGTCGTTATGAATGACGAGATTCACGCCGCTTCTGAGGTCGTCAAGCTTAAATCATCTGGTATAGATGCTTTTTCATCTCTTCCCTTCGGTCTTTTGGGTAACTTAACGCCTAAGGGTGTAGAGTTCAGAAGAAGGCTGATTAGAAGGGAGTTTTATGAAACAGATAAGGTTGAGGAAAGGGTTGCACTGATAAAGGCTTACTTTTCAATGGCTCCAGATATAATTGATTTTCTGGTTTCCGCTGGTTACAAGGGTATAGTTATAGAGGCTATGGGGGTTGGGAATCTCCCTCCCGATGTAACACCATCCATAGATAGGGCTCTAGATAAAGGGGTTGCAATCGTTCTCGCGAGCAGATGTCCAGCTTCAGATGTGGTTCCAATCTATGGATACAAAGGGGGAAGCTTGGATATATTGAGCAAGGGGGTTATATCTGGGGGCAAGCTTAATGGTCTAAAGGCGAGGGTCAAGCTTATGGTTCTTCTCGGGATCACGCACGATCTTGAGGAGCTCAGGGCAAGGTTCTCTTGAAAGAGGGGTGTTCTTAGGTGAAGGATAAGTTCGAGGGGGCGCTTTTAGGGCTTGCAGTAGGTGATGCCTTAGGCATGCCTTTTGAAGGATGGGTGTCTAGGGATATAAGGAAGAAGTGGGATAGGAAGAGCTTTCTTTCAAGGGCGGGTTTAAAACCAGGGCAGTTTACGGATGATACGATGCTCGCTATGGTTCAAGCTGAAAGCCTTATAGATAAAGGAGATCTAGATCCGGAAGATACAGCTAAGAAGTTAGTGGAGTGGTATAAAAAGGGTGATACAAGGGGGATAGGAAAGGTTAGTAAGGAGGCTATAGAGAAACTTCTTAAGGGAATCTCCTGGAAGGAGAGCGGCATAGGTGGGGAGATGGCAGCTAGTAATGGAGGAGCTGTTAGAGTTATCCCCTTGGGGCTCTTTTATCACGATGACTTAGATAAGCTTAAGGATAGGGTTAAGCTTGCTGTGGAGATAACTCATAAGAATTCAGAGGCCATAAAAGGGGCTCAGGTTGTAGCCTATGCTATAGCTCGTGCGTGTAGGGGGGATTTAAACCCAGCTAGCTTACTTGCTGATGCTGCCAAGTATGTGGGTAGTTCTGAGATGGGGAAGAAACTGGAGAAAGCTCAAGGGCTTTTAGATGAGGATTTCCCCCCAATGGATGCTCTGCCTCTAATCGGGACAGGGGTTAATGTGGTTGAGAGCGTACCTAGCGCTCTCTATTGTTTTGCCTTTTCGCCCGAGAGCTTTTTAGGAACCGTGGTTAACGCTGTTATTGCTGGTGGAGATACGGATACTATAGCTGCTATAGCTGGTGCGATAAGCGGTGCTTTCAACGGAGTAGGATCCATTCCAAAGGAATGGGCAGGTGGTGTAGAAAAGGGAGAGCAGATAATATCTCTGGGGGATAGGCTTTATGAAGCTTGGTTGAAGAGGGGAGGAAAGTCAGGTTAAATAATGGCTTCTGTGATTGAGAATGATGAGCTTGAGAAGAGGAGGAAGGAGATAGAGAGAATAAGTGAAACAGCCCGGCTAGCTCTTATATTCGCTACCGATAAGAGGTATTATATTCCGCTTACGCCTGAAAACTATGAGAGAAGCTATAGGATAGTGGAAAGCCTGAAGGAGCGAGGGGTTTCTCTAACATGGGAGAACTTCATTAAGGAGTGGGGATTAGGAAGCGGTCCAAGCGATAAGGAAACGGTCTTGGCAGAAGCTTCGGCTAAGCTTTACGCTGTGGCTGAAGGTTTAGCTACTCAGGCTGACCAGCTTCACGGAGTAGGTAAGGACTTTGGCTCAACGATAGAGATATTTGTGGATGGTATAAGGGAGATTAAGGATAGAAGAGATGTAATTTCTCTTATAAGGGATCTGCTTCAGGAGGTAGCTGAAGCTCATAGGAAGGTTGACGAGTTAACACGAGAGCTTGAAGAATCAAAGCAGCAGATAAAGGATCTTAAACAGGAGCTTAGGAGGGTTCAAACTGAGGCTTTGACAGATCGACTTACAGGCGCGTTAAATAGGGGTAGCTTGGAAATGATGGTCTTGCTGAACATAAAGAAGAAAAAGGCAGAAGGTGTTCCATTCTCTGTGGCGATATACGATATAGATAATTTCAAGGACATAAATGATAGCTATGGGCACATATTTGGGGATGAAGTGTTAAGGAAAGTGACAGAAACTGTTAAGGCTAGCTTATCTAATGGAGATCTCCTATATAGATATGGCGGGGATGAGTTCTGCGTTCTCTTGCCTGGTAGAAGGCTTAATGACGCCCTTGATGTTATGAATAGGGCTCTTTCTAACGTTGAGAAACTATCTTTTCCAACTGATAAAGGTAAGTTATTGAAGGTTAGCATAAGCATAGGTTTAGCTGAAGCCGTGAAAAAGGATACCCCTAAGGATCTGCTTTTAAGGGCTGATGAATGTTTGTATCTTGCTAAGAGGTCTGGAAGAGGAAACATAAAGACTGAGAGGGACCTTAAGCTTTCATTAGGAGGAAAGTTGGTTGAGTAAAGTTTAAGCAGGCAAGCGTTACATGGGGTTTGATAGTAGCGTTCTTTTTGCTGTTTTGAGGGAAGTAGAATCTTCGTTGGTTGGAGAGAAAGTTAAAGATGTAAAAGGATGGCAAGGGGGATTTTCCATTGGGTTTCAGCGTGGTTCTCCTCTAGTTGTGAATCTATCTCCGCAATATTTTTCGCTTTTCCTTTCAAGCTTTGAGTTTCAAGAGCAGGAGGAGAAGCATTCTCCATTTGTACTGTTACTGAGAAAGCACCTCATCGGTTATAAGCTCGTAAGTGTAGAGCAGCATGAGTTCGATAGAATAGCTATTTTCACCTTCGAAGCTCTTTATCCTGGTCGGTTTGTGGAAAGAAAAAGTTTGGTTTTGGAGCTAATACCAAGTAGGTTAAATGCAGTTTTGATAGGGGAGGAGCGCAGGGTAATCACTCACTGGAAAGGAAGCCCGCTTGAATCTAACTTTTATTTACTGCCAACCTTAAAGTGTATAAATCCTCTCCTTGTAGGTGAGTTCTCTCAAGAGATGCCGCTTGACCTTTTTCAAGGTGTGAGTAAAAATGTGAGGTCCTTTCTTGAATCGTTCGGTGACAGGCTGCAGGGGTGGAATGAGTGGATTTATGCCTTAAGGGAGAAGCGCTTTTCCCCTACCCTTTTCTTAACCTCAGAGGGATGTCCCATTGACTACTGGGTGCTTGACTATGATTTAGAAGGAGCTCCTATTAAGAAACACTTCGAAAGGCCCTCTCAGTTAATAGAAGCTTTCTTAAGCGAACGTATAAGGTTTGAGGAGGCAAGGGAAAAGGAAAAGAGGAGGGAAAGCGAATTAAGCGATAGAAGGAACTATCTTCTTAAAAAGAGGGATAAGCTTCTTTCGCTTATAGCTAGAAAAGATGAGGTTAGGAAGCTTGAGATTAAGGGAGAAACCATATTCGCTAACCTCTCTTTTCTTCCCTCAAAAAGCGATGTACTTTATCTTCCTAACCCTTACACAGGTGAGGTTGAGGAAATAAAGCTTGATCCATCGCTCTCTTTGGTTTTAAATGCTCAAAGGTTTTTGAAGGAGGCCTCTAAGCTTAGAAGGGGGATAAAGAAGGCAGAAGAGGAGCTTAAGAAGGTAGAGGAGGAGCTCTCAAAGATAGATAGCATTTCCTCAAAAGAAGGGAAGAAGGAGAAAGAGGATTTAAGTAAAGAGTTGCCTTTTAGGGAGTTCAGGTATGGAGAGTGGAGGATATTGGTAGGTAAAGGGGCATTGAGCAATGAAATTCTAACCTTTAAGTTGGCTTCTCCGATGGATGTTTGGCTTCATGTTAAAGGCTCTCCTGGAAGTCATGTGATCATAAGGAACCCTTCAGCTTCAGAGGTTCCCATTGAGGTAATCGAGTTTGCTGCTTCATTAGCTGCTTACTATAGCAAAGCCAAGATGAACACGAAAGTTCCCGTCGATTATACTTTAGTTAGATATGTTAAGAGACACCCCTCTGGCAAAAAGGGAGCGGTCCTGATCAGGAATGAGAAGACCCTTTGGGTGAGACCAAGGAGCGGAGAAAATCCCTGAGGTCGCCTGGGAGAGGGGACTGGAATACGAGCTTTTCTCCTGTGCGAGGGTGATTGAAGGAGATACGATAGGCGTGTAAGAACTGCCTGTTCAATCCAGGTATTTTATCCTTCCCATAAATCTCATCCCCTGCTACTGGGTATCCTTCATAAGAGAGGTGAACTCTTATCTGATGGGTTCTCCCCGTTTTGATCTTAACCTCTATAAGCGTAAAGTTTCCATATCTTTTAAGTACTTTGAAGAGGGTTATTGCCTCTCTCCCTCCCAGTGTAACTTTCATCTTTTTCCTGTCAAAGGGATCTCTGCCTATAGGTAGGTTTATAACTCCTTCGTCTAAGGGTAGATTTCCAACGACTAAGGCTATGTATCTCTTATCTATCTTTCTATCGGCAAAATCTCTGGATAGCTTTTGGTAGGCTAATGGGCTTTTAGCGATTATGATCAGTCCAGATGTATCCTTATCAAGCCTATGGATTATTCCAGGTCTTTCAGGTGATGGAGTCGGTAGCTCTTTATATCTACTTAAAAGAGCGTTAACTAACGTGTTTTCTTCTGATCCCGGTGCTGGATGTACAGCCATTCCCGCAGGTTTATCTACTATTGCTATGTCGTCATCTTCGTAAACTATCTTTATATCGATATCCTGAGGTTTGGGTATAAGTTTAGGCGGAGAGACAACTTCTATTTCAACTTCGTCTCCTAATTTAGCTTTATAACTTGGTTCTGTATTTTTTCCATTGACTTTTACCTTTCCATCCTCTATAAGCTTTTTAACGAAGGATCTAGAAAGCTCGGGAAGTTTTTCCGAAAGGATCTTATCTATTCTCTTCCCCGCATCCTCAGCGCTAATCTTAAATATCAAGATCTTTCTCTCCCTTATAAAGGTAAAATAAGGCTAGCATCAAACCTGTCGTTATCATCCCATCTGCTAAGTTAAAGCTAGGCCATGAAGATATTTCTATGAAATCTATAACTTTTCCATAAAGGATTCTATCGATAAGATTTCCAACTGCTCCACTAACCATTAAGACTCTAGCGAACTTCAGTCCTCTACTTTTACTTGTTAGAAGATAAAGCATAAATACGAAACTTAGAGTTAGTACTATCCATATATATCTGCTTTCTATAATTCTTAATCCAAAAGCAGAACCAATGTTGAAACTTAGCCTGAATCTAATAAAAGGGAGGAGAGATATCTCTCCTCCCTTAAGCCTTGTTAAGGCCCAGAGCTTTGTAATTTGATCAGCTGTTATGCCTAAAGTGAGCAACCAAGCTTCCTTAGCACAGAAGCGCATCTTGGACATGTGTTTGGATAGAGTTCATCTCTTCCAGTTTCCGGATGATACTGCCAACATCTTTCACATTTTTGGCCATCGGCTCTTACTATTTTAACCTCTGTTCCCATATCCTCTTCATCCTTATAGTCATACTCTAACAGGTTTTCCGAGAAGACCTCTACTTGTGAGACGATGAATACGTCGGCTAAATCCTTAGAAGAGAAATGCTCTCTAAGATCTTCATCTGGTATAAATATCTTTACTTTGGCTTCTAATGAAGAGCCGATCAAGTCTCTTTGACGGGCTAACTCAATGGCCTTGTTGACGGCTTTCCTGATCTTTATAAGTTTTTCCCATCTTCTCTCAAGATCTTCGTCTATATATCTTTCCTCAACCTCAGGCCATCTGGTTAGGTGTACGCTTTCTTCCCTGGTTTCCGCTTCGGGTAGGTTCTGCCAGATCTCCTCAGCGGTAAAGACAAGGATGGGAGCAAGAAGCTTTGATAGCGCTAAGATTATCTTAAATAATACAGTCTGAGCGCTCCTTCTTTCCTTTGAGTCTGGTGGCATAACGTATAGCCTATCCTTCAATATGTCTAGGTAGAAGGAGCTCATATCCAAGACGCAAAAGTCATGAATGTAATGATAGGGGAGATGAAACTCATATTGATCATATCCCCAAGTTACCCTCTTTATAAGACGTTGAAGTCTCATTAGAGCCCACTTGTCTATCTCGAGTAGCTCTTCGTAAGGAATGGAATCCTTCGAAGGAGAGAAGTCATAGAGGTTTCCTAAGATAAACCTAGCAGTATTTCTTATCCTTCTATAGGCTTCTACTAGCTGGTCTAATATCTTATTAGATATCCTTACATCTTCCCTATAATCAGCAGAGGCTACCCAAAGCCTGAGGAGATCCGCTCCGTGTTTTTCTATGACCTCTTGAGGGTAGATCACGTTCCCAAGGGACTTGGACATTTTTCTGCCTTCTCCATCTACTATGAAACCATGAGTTAGAACTGAGTCATAGGGAGCTCTTCCTTTAACAGCGACGGAGGTTAGGAGAGATGTCTGAAACCAACCTCTGTGCTGGTCCGTTCCCTCAAGATACATGTCGGCCGGCCACTTCAGATCAGGATTGTTTTCTAAAACAGCGAAGTGACTTATGCCAGAATCAAACCATACATCCATGGTATCCGTTTCCTTTTCAAAGCCTATTGAGCTTCCGCAATGAGGGCACTTGAGGTCCCTTCCTAATATCTCTTCTGGGTTTTTTGAGAACCAGGCATTTGAACCCTCTTTCAGGAATAGCTCTTTAACTTTATTTATCGTTTCTTCAGTGATTATCTCTTTGCCGCACGATTTACAGTAAAACGCTGGTATGGGTACCCCCCATACCCTTTGCCTTGATAAACACCAATCTGACCTTTCCTTAACCATGTTATAGATTCTGGTTTTTCCCCAGTCGGGTATCCACTGAACTTCCTCTATAGCTTTAAGAGCTTCCTCCTTGAAAGCGCTTACGTTTATGAACCACTGAGGTGTGGCTCTGAATATAACTGGATTTTTACATCTCCAGCAGTGTGGATAGGAGTGTACGACGTTATCTGCGTAAAGTAAAGTTCCGTTCTCTCGCATTATTTCGATTATTTTCCCGTTTGCCTCATCATAGGTTAATCCTTCAAGGATCGAGATCTCAGACGTGAATCTTCCCTTGTTATCTAGAGGGGAGAATGGTTCAAGGTTGTACTTTATTCCCATCTCATAGTCCTCGGGACCATGCCCTGGCGCTGAATGAACACATCCCGTTCCTTCTTCTAGGGTAACGAACTCTGCTAAGAGCAACGGAACCTCTCTATCTAAGAAGGGGTGCTTTACCCTTAGGTTTTCCATATTCCTTCCCTTAGCAACTTTTAATACCTTAAGCTCTTCCTTTGTGATTTCTTCAATCCTTTCCCTGGTTTTTAAAGCTATGATGAAAGCTTCCTCTTTACCCTCAACGAGCGCGTAATCGTAGTCTGGGTGTAAAGCTATCGCTAAGTTGGCAGGTAGCGTCCAAGGAGTTGTGGTCCATATGATAACACTTATAGGTTTAGCTGTCGCATTACCGAAAAAGCTTTTGATATCACCCGTATCTCTGAACTTTACATAAATGGAGGGGGAGGTCTCATCCCAGTATTCAACTTCAGCTGCGGCTAAAGCCGTTTCACAGGATGCGCACCAAAAGACGGGCTTTTTCCATCTATATATGTACCCCTTCGAAGCTATCTTTCCAAAGACTTCTATCTGCTTGGCTTCATACTCAGGGTTTAAAGTTATATAGGGCTTTTCCCAGTAACCCCTTACTCCCAGTCTCTTAAACTCCTCCCTTTGGATATTCACGAACTTTAGAGCGTAGTCTCGGCACATTTCCCTTAGCTTAACGGGGTCTACCTCTTCCTTTTTAAGGTTGTTGGTTTTTAAGACCTGGTATTCGATGGGTAACCCATGCGTATCCCAACCAGGAACATAGGGAGCATCGAATCCTTGCATAAACTTATATCTTACGATCAGGTCCTTTAGGATCTTATTAAAGGCCGTTCCGATATGGATTGGTCCGTTAGCATAGGGTGGTCCATCGTGGAGCACAAACTTAGGAGCTCCTTTCCTTTTCTCCCTTGCTTTTTTGTTGATTTCCCTTTCCTCCCACATCTTTAGTATTTCTGGTTCCTTTTGGGGAAGGTCGGCTTTCATAGGAAACCTAGTCTTTGGAAGGTTTAGAGTATCTTTATAATCCATGTTATTCACCTCTCGATAACGATTTATTTTAGCCTTTATTGAGAATTATATCAGATGTGCCACTGCTAATAAAGGTTTTCCATAGTTAAGGTTAAGTGTATAATAACTGTGTAGGGAAGCGAATTAAGTTGGACTCGAAGTCTAGACTAGTAGATTATCCCATCTATGAAAAGCTTTCTGATTTTAAACGCGATTTGACAACGATGATTGCTGTATTGAATTGAAGATTATTAAAAAGGGGGTTGATAGAAGTGGATGTTTTCACCGCTATACAAAAAAGAAGAAGCATAAGGAATTATTTGCCTAAGGAGGTGGAAGAGGAGAAACTTAGAAAGGTGCTTGAAGCAGCTAGGCTCGCTCCATCTGCGAAAAATAGGCAGGAATGGAGATTTATAGTGGTAAGGGATAAGGAGAAGAGGGAGGAGTTGGTTCGGGAAGCTTCTCCCCATCAACCTTTTATGCTTTCGGCTCCTGTGATAATAGTAGCCTATGCGTTAGATAAGGATTATGTCATGAAATGTGGTGTCCCAGCACATTACATTGATATAGCAATTGCCTTAACCCACATTCATCTTCAGGCGGTTGAGGAGGGACTTGGAACATGTTGGATCGGTTCCTTCCACCAGGATAAGGTCAAGGAGGTTCTTAATCTTCCTAAGGAAGCGGAGGTGGTTCAGCTTATGACGCTGGGTTACCCTGCTGAGGATCCCTCTCCGAGACCAAGATTGCCCCTTGAAGAGATAGTTAGATTCTACTAAAGGACCTTAAAGGAGGTGCCCTAAATGGAAGAGAAGGAGAGGATGATTATCGAGGCCTTTAAAAAGGCGGGGAAGCCGCTTCGGCCAGGTGATGTTGCTAAGCTTACAGGTATAGATAGCAAGGAGATATCAGAGATAATTAAGAAGCTCAAGGAGGAAGGTAAAATCGTTTCGCCGAAGCGGTGTTATTACTCTCTTTCGGAGTAAATATGGAGCTTTATCGGAGAACTCAGATTGGAATAGGGATAATATCCGTATTAGCGATAGGTATCTTTCTGTCTCTTTGCGGTTTCGTCTTAGAGGGGAGCAAAAATCTTTTACTGGTTGCGCTTTTCTTAGGGATAGCTGGTCTTCTTTTTTCGAGCTTAAATATTGTAATTACTTCTAAGGAGTTTAGGATAAGCTTGGGCATAGGGGTGGTAAGGAAGAGCTTTCCCATTAGCGATATAGTGAGTTGTGAGGTTGTTAAAAATCCTTGGTGGTATGGTTGGGGAGTGAAAGTTATTCCTGGAGGCTGGTTATTTAGCGTTTCTGGAACGCAAGCCATAGAGATAAAGCTTAAAAACGGTAGGCGTTATAGAGTTGGTAGCGATGACCCTGTGAGGGTAAAGGCTCTTTTGGATAGGCTTTTATCAGAAGGTAAGGAGGCTTGACTTGTGAGACAAGATTGATTTAAAATTAATGTATCGTAGGGGGGTGAAATCAATGAAGAAATTAGTAGTAATGCTTTTAGCTTTAGCACTAGTGGTTTCTGTTGTTGTTCCACTTTTGGCTCAGGAAAAGGCTCTAAGGGTAGTGGGGAGCTGGGGGAACTTGGCGCTTCACAAGAAGTTCGAGCGTCCTTTCTGGACGGAAGCTTTACCTCAAGCTCTTGGGGGAAAGATAAAACCTGTATTAACTACTCTGGAGCAGGTTAAGCTCTCAGGTGCTGAGGTTTTAAGAGCGCTGGACAAAGAAGTTTTTGATGTGGTTTCTACCGTTGTTGATTATGTTGTTTCCGATGCTCCTGAGCTAGCCGGTCTTGATCTTCCAGCCATAGCTCCTGATATAGACACAGCAAGAAAAGTGGTTGAAGCCTACAAGCCCGTTATGGCGCAGGTCCTTGAAAAAACCTTTAACGCTAAGCTCTTAGCGGTGGTTCCATATCCGGCGCAGATACTTTTCTCCAAGGTCGAGATAAAGGGGTTATCTGATCTTAAGGGGAAAAAGGTTCGCGCTAGTGGTTGGACGACCTCTCAGTTCGTTGAGGCCCTTGGTGCTACAGGTGTAACGATTACCTTTAGCGAGGTAGCTACTGCGCTTCAGAGAGGGGTTGTTGACTGCGCTGTTACCGGAAGCTTGTCCGGATACAGCGCTGGTTGGGGAGAAGTCTCTAAGTATCTTTATCCTCTACCTATAGGTGGTTGGGATTACGTTATGACCGTTATTAGGCTTGACGTTTGGAACTCTTTCTCCCCTGAGGAGCGCAAGACTATAGAGAGCCTTATTAAGGAAAAGCTTGAGGATCCTGCCTGGGCTGATGCCAACGACCAAACCCAACAAGGCATAAACTGCTTAACTGGAAAGGGCGATTGCCAATATGGGAAACCCAATGCTATGCAGCTTATAGAGGTAACGCCTGCTGATATGGAGCTTGCACGTAAGCTACTCTTAGAGCATGTTATACCCGCTTGGGCTAAACAGGCGGGGGAGGATGCTGTTAAGCGCTGGAATGAGACGATAGGTAAGGTTGTTGGCCTTAGTGCGGAGATTAAGAAGTAGAAAAATCCCTTAATTTTCATGGAGGGGGATATGGTTCTAAAAACCATATCCCCTTTTATGCTTTATGATAGGGGTGGTCGGCTGTGGGGAGAGTTTTTGGTCTCTTTGAAAAAGTGAGTAGAGTTAGCGTTTGGATAGGTGGGGCGATGGTTCTATTTATGGCGTTTTACATATGTGTGGATGTTCTCTTTAGGAAGATATTCAACATTTCGGTTAGAGGCGGGGACGAGTTTTCCGGTTACGTTCTTGCCATAATCGGGGGTTGGAGTTTTGCCTATGCCCTGTTTAAGAAAAACCATGTCCGCATAGATGTCCTTTATCTTAAGCTCCCCTTGAAAGCGAGGTCTTTCTTGGATATTCTTTCTCTTTTAGCTCTTATTGGATTTGTTCTTCCTCTTACCTACTATTCTTTCGGTGTTCTTCATAAGTCTATAGTTAGAGGGTCTTTAGCAAACACGCCTCTTCAAACTCCTCTTTGGATCCCGCAGTCTTTGTGGTTCGCTGGTCTTCTTTTCTTTTCAATGACATTGGTTCTCTTCCTTATGGGAACGGTCTACAACATTTTGAAGGGAGATCTGATCTCGGCTTATAAAATCGCTGGTTCTTCTTCTTTGAAAGAGGAAGTTAAGGAAGAGGTTGAAGCTGGTATTTCTTAGGGGGTGAAGAATTTTGACTGTAACTTTAACACTGCTTGTTCTGTTGTTGATTTTACTTATTTTAAGCATCCCGGTAGGTGCTACCATGGGAGTGCTAGGGTTACTTTTAGGAAAGCTCTTCTCTCCCTTTCCTATTCACAGAGCTTTAGGAGAGGTTGCTTGGACTGGTAGCACTGACTTCGTTCTCTTTGCGATACCTCTTTTCATATTGTTGGGGCAGATATTATTAAGATCAGGCATTGCAGAAGTAACCTATAAGGCTGCCGATAAGTGGCTTTCATGGTTACCTGGAGGGTTGATGCATGCCAATATATTCGCTTCAGCTTTGTTCGCTGCTACTTCAGGTTCAAGCGTTGCGACGGCTGCAACCATAGGAACTTTAGCTCTCCCCCAAGCTAAAAAATATGGTTATAATGAAGCTCTGTTTGCTGGGTCAGTTGCTGCAGGAGGGACTTTAGGGATATTAATACCTCCATCTATAAATCTCATAGTCTATGGCTTTTTAACGAACACATCTATACCTCGCCTATTTGTAGCTGGAATAATACCTGGGATTATCTTGGCTCTTCTTTTCATGGCATTCATCCTAATCGCTTGCATTATAAAGCCCGAGCTGGGTGGTAGAAAACATGTCGAAAAAGTAGAATGGCGTGAAAGGATTAATAGCCTTAGAGATCTTATACCTACCTTCATCGTCTTTCTCATAGTAATTGGTTCGATTTATGCTGGCTTTGCTACCCCTACCGAATCGGCAGCTATGGGCGTTATTGCCGGGCTGATTCTCGCTTGGAAAAGGAAAAAGCTTTCTTTGAAGATGATAAGGGAATCCTTTGAGGGAACGTTGAGCGCTACGGGTATGATAGCTTTTATCCTCTTAGCAGCTACTTTTCTGAACTTCGTTTTGGTTTCTTTAGGGTTGACTGATGTTCTTCGCGACTTCATATCTAACTTAGGGCTTTCGCCTTTTCAGACCCTTCTCTTGATAATCTTTGTTTATATAATCATGGGCTTTTTTATAGAGACCCTTTCGATGATGGTTTTAACCATACCTATAGTTTTCCCGATAATAGTTGATTGCGGTTATGATCCAATATGGTTCGGTGTTTTGCTTATAGTTCTTATAGAAATGGCGCTAATTACTCCCCCCGTTGGGTTAAACCTATATGTGGTTCAAGGGATAAGAGAGAAAGGAAATATATCAGATATAATAGTGGGAAGCATTCCCTTTGCTTTCGTTATGCTAGTTATGATAGCCTTGTTAGTAAAATTTCCAGGCCTTGCTACTTTCCTCGCGAGTAGGGTAGGTTAAATCTTGTCAGGTAGAGATATTACCTCATAGGAGTGTGATATCTTTCTGTTCAAGACTGGATCTGTTAGCGTCATTCTATAAAGGTTAGCGAATATAGGCTCCCCTCTTAGTATGGGTACAGTTCCGCTGAAGATGGAGGGGAGCTTTACATTTTTCGGTTTTTCCTCAAATGCTAACCTTTCGAGTTCTTTTAAAGGTATTATCTTAGACAAAGTTCCCTCTTGGTAAAGAAGGTAATCAGCATCTTCTTTTCTTTTAACCTCCATCCTTAATATAAGTTCATCCCAGTGATCTAGAATCTCTGAAGCTTCCCAACATGATGGAGCTATGACTTTAGAGCAAATTTGTTTAGCCTTAGATACCGATATCTTTTCAAGTTCTCTATCTGTATGATCACTCCCAACAGTTACATAGGTTTTCCCATCTTCGCCCTTTGCTATAAACACCTCAACTTCTCCAGAGGTTTTTTCTCCTATAACGTATATCTTATCTTCTTTCGTCACTCTATTTGGATCTATCCAGTAGGTCGCGGGGACTTTCTCTGGGGCAGGAACCCCAAGCTTCTTGAGCTCCTCTATATGGGCTAGGACTGCTTCTCTGTTTCTTCCAGTGTACCCTGCCGCTACGCATCCATCCCAGCTTAAGATCACATCCTTTTCCTCGCTATCTTTAAAGATGCATTTTAATATGATTTTCACTTCGCATCCCCTCCTTATACTGTTAATTTTATCAGTGTGTTATAATATTTTGTAGATAGAAAATTGGGCAGAGGGGGTATGCTTAATGAGCAACTTAAGTGAGGATATGAGAAAGTATTATGACCAGTTTGTGGATCTCTTTAAAAAGGTTCAGCAGTTCGATCCTAACTATGCTAAAGCTTTCATGGAGTTCGTTAAGGAATCGGAGAAGGAAGGAGCTCTTTCAACTAAAGTTAAAGAATTGATATCTGTTGCACTTGGTGTAGCGGCACGCTGCCATTTTTGTATAGCAATTCATGTTAAGAATGCTATAGAGGCAGGTGCCACCAAGCAAGAGATCGTTGAAGCTGGCTTTGTAGCTGCCCTTATGGGTGGTGGTCCAACCTTCACCTATCTTAAATACCTCTTTGATGCTTGTGAGCAGTTTGGGGCTAAGTAGATTAACTTTTGTTAGCTGTTGTATTAATAGGTAAGTCAAGAAGGTTTCCTAATAAGCACTTTTTTGAGATTAATAGGGGTCTAAGATTAATTGATATAGTTTTTGATTCTCTTAGAAGAGCGAAGTGTGAAATCTTAGTATATAGTAAAATCCCTTTTTCTTCTCCTTTCCCATTGCTTGAGGATAAAGAAGAATGGATATTACCTTCTTTAATCTTTCTTTTTGAGTTTCTGTTTAAGATGGGGCGGAGGGAGGTCCTCATCGTTGGTGGTGATATGCCCTTAATTTCTGTTGAGGGCATCGAGTTTTTAATGTCTTGTTTTTCCTCTAACGACTTAGCTTTGGTTCCGCGATGGCAGAATGGCTATTTAGAGCCGTTATTCGCTATCTATAAACCTGAGCTCTCTCTACATCTTAGAGAGAGCTCAGGTAGGGGTATACGTAGTCTCCAGAAGGCTATAAGAGAGGCTCCCCATGTAAAGTTCGTAGAAGCGGAGAGCTTTCCTCCCCATACCTTCTTTAATGTGAACGATCTTAAGGATTTAGATGAGCTCAAAAGATTAATGAAATTAAATGTTGATATATGAGGTAGTTTTGACTACGAAACTTAAGGATAGGTTTAATATAGCTCCAATGGGGATAAGCTTTCTTGAAGAGGATGTTGTTTTGGTTTCGCCCTTTAAGAGCTCCCATACCTATGAACTTCTTAAGGAAACTGGAGTAGCTGTGGTTAACTTCGTCGATAACGTCGAGATAATAGCGCTTTCGGTGTTATCCGATGAGTTCTTTCCTTGTGACCCTGCTGAGAGGATCGATGGTTGGATTCTAAAGGAAGCTTATATGTACTATGAGGTTAAAGCTAGAGCTTTTAGGGAAACATCTCTAAGATGCCATTTTGAGATGGAGATCCTCTTAAGAAGAGAGCGTAGGATTCCCAAGATGTTCAACAGGGCGAGCTTTGCTGTGATTGAGGGGGCTATTTTAGTTAGTAGGTTTAACCTTTATCCGCCAGATAAGATAAGAGCCTTTTTTAAAGAATATGAACCTATAGTGCTTAAGACAGGAGGGGAAAAGGAGATAAGGGCGTGGGGGTATTTAGTTGATTTTTTGAGAGGAGTTGAAATCCTATGAGGATCCAGACGCCCGCAAGACTTCATCTTGGGTTCATTGATCCCTTCGGAAAATTTGGGAGAGCTTACGGAAGCATAGGTGTTGCTATCAACTTTCCATCCTGGATTATAGATGTTGATGAAAGTTCCGATTTAGTTGTCGAGGGTGGAACTTCTGAGGTTTCTGAGAAGATAAGGAGGATAGTTGATAAAGCTGAAGAGATTTTGGGCAGAAGGATTTCTCTTCACGTGAGAATCCTTTCCTCTATACCCTTGCATAAGGGATTAGGATCAGGGACGCAGCTTTCGTTGGCGATAAGTGAAGCAATTTTAAAGATCTCGGGATTTCCTTACGATAGGGAAGACGTGGTGAAGCTTAGCGGTAGAGGCAAGAGATCGGGTATAGGGATATCTGCCTATTTTGATGGGGGTTTTGTCCTTGATGTAGGTAAGAGGGTAGGGAGAGATGATTATCCTCTCACGTTATTTAGACTCGATTTCCCTCGAGACTGGTTGTTTCTTGTTGTTCTTCCTGAGGTTGATCTTAATGTTCATGGCGATTTAGAGGAGGAAAAACTTAAGAATATCAGAGATGTCAACGTTTTTGAGATATCCTATCTCATTCTTATGGGGCTTTTGCCCTCGCTTATTGAGAGAGATATAAAGCTCTTTGGCAACTACTTGACCTTGATCCAGAGAAAGGTTGGAGAGATGTTTGCGCCATCCCAGGGTGGGATTTTCGCTCACGAGATCTGTGAAAGGCTAGTAAGTTTTATGCTTAAGGAAGGAGCCTACGGAGCCGGTCAAAGTTCGTGGGGTCCCGTCGTTTATTGCTTGGTCGAAGATGGAGAGCAGGCTGCGAAGCTGAAGAGGGAAGTTGACGCGTTTATGCTATCAAATAACATTCGAGGTAGAAGCTGGCTAACGAGCGCAAGCCCTCGCGGAAGGGAGATGAGTTAGGGAGGTTTGGAAGATATGCGTATAACGGAGGAAATAGCAAGAGAAGTCATAGATAAGATATATCCGATAGTTGGGAGGGAAATAAGCATTGCTAACGATAAAGGGGTTGTTGTTGGAAGTACTGATCCGCGATGGCTTGGTCAAACCTATAAGGAGGCCATAGAGGTCATAAAGAGGAGAGAGATTATAGAGGTTGATCCGAAAGAGGGGGAAGGAGACAGCGGAACAAACTTTCCCATATTTTTAGGAGACGAGATTATAGGCGTTCTTTGGGTAACTGGGAAGGGAGAACATATAAGAGACATCGGTAAGATAGCTTGTGTTACCATCGAGCTTCTTCTTAAGCAAAGATTTTTCCAAACATTGGAAAACCTTAAAAAGCAGGCTCTTGATAGTTTCATAAGCAGTTTCTTAAGGGATGGTTACTATGGATGGGAGGACATTGCCCCTTATATAGGAATTCTTGAATATGATCTTTTCTTGCCCAGAGTTGTAGTTGCTTTAGGCATACCCGAGTACGGCGTGATTATGAAGAGCGCCTTGAGGATGATGGAGGAGAGCATATATAAAAAGCCCCTAAAATATGATGTTAAGGAGAAAGTTTTAGGAATATGCAAGTCTGTTCCGGGAGTAACCGAAAAGGATATCACGGCTCATCTGGGAGGAGGACTGTTCGTAATTCTAAAAGTTGGGGAAGGAAATAAATCGATTTCCTGCATTGAAAGGAGGAATTTTGCGTGGCTTGAGAACCTTTTAGATCGTCTCCAAAGCGAGCTGAAAACCAATGTGTATGCAGGTGTAGGTTCCTGTGCCAATACCCTTTCTGGCCTTAGAGTTTCGATGAGGGAAGCGCTTTCAGCCCTCGAGATCGGTATCCTTTTCTCACGCCTTGGTTATAGCGATAGGATCTTTCTCTACGAGATGCCTCTAGTTATGCTCGGGAATATTATAAGGAGCACTGATTCGAAACTGAGAGAACGCTTTGTTAAAGTTGTATTAGGAAACATACTTGAAGACAGAGAGCTTCTCCATACATTGAAGGGTTACATAGATTCTGACATGAATGCGAGCGTTGCTGCTAAGGAGCTTTTCATTCACAAAAATACTTTATTTTATCGCCTTAGAAAGATAAAAAAGGCTACCGGTCTTGATCCCCAAAAGCCTCTTTCGGCTTTTTACTTATGGCTTGCCTTATGTGCTGAACTTTTTGTTCAATTAGATTCCGTTGAACAAGAAGCTTAAAGCAATATTGTTAATTTAGTATAATTGCTAATCTTGGTCTGGAGCTGTAATCTGTTAATAGGTTATAGCTCCAGATTTTTATTTTTTCCCTTGGGAGGGGTTTGTGATGAAAGGTAGCGAGCTATTGATATTCTACATTTTGGAGCAGGTTATGTTTTGGTTCTTAATATTGGTTTTTAATTTTAGGTTGAAAGATAAGGGAGGTTCCAAAGATGTTTAGCCTTAGTGTTTACATAGCTGTTCTCTCCATCATAGGCTTTTGGAAGGTTAAAGTTATAAGGGGTTTTAATGCGTACTTTCTTTCTGAGAAAAGGCTTGGTCTTTTAGAGACTTCTCTAACTCTTGCGTCTTCTTGGGTTGACTCGGCTATAATCCTCGGTTTTGCAGGATATTGCTATGCATTTGGATATGATGCTATTTGGATAGCCATTCCCACCTCTATTGGGGTTTACACCTTCTCTATATTCTTTGCTGGAAAAATTAACCTGATGAGGAACGGTTTTACCGTTGGAGAGGTGATAGGTAGAACTTATAGCCGCAGAATTTCAGTTGTTTCCTCTATCTTTGTTTTATTTTATAGCGTTGCCCTTATAGCAACTAACCTAATGGCTAGCGGATACGTGATGGAGGCTATCTTTGGCGTCCCCTTTATATATGGTGCCCTGATTGTTCTTCTGCTCACTGTATTTTATACGCTTTTAGGTGGTTTTAAGAAAGTTGTAGAGACGGACATTTTACAGTTCTTTTTAATTATGGTTGGAATGCTTTTAGTCCTCGCATTTGTTTTAAGGAATATTGGGGGTTTGACGAGACTACACGATGTGGCCTTATCTTACTCTCCTGCCTTTTCAAGGTTGGACATCTTGTCCTTTTTTATAGTGTTTACCCTTCCTCTTTGGGCTAATCCATCTTTCTATCAGGTTTGTAGCGCGGCTGATTCACCTAAGACGGCGAGGCTTGGAGTGGCTTTTGTGGGATTGGTGGATTTCCTGCTGACATTTGTTGCACTTGCTATCGGCTTAGCAGGAGCTGCGCTTTTTGGAACGAGCCTTCCCCAAGACATGGTGTTTCCCAAGGTTATGGATGCTGTTCTGCCATCGAACTTGAAAGGAATCTTGGGTATAGCTATTATCTCTGCTTTAATGTCAACTTCGGATAGTTATCTTCTCATAGGTGGTGGTATATTGGCTCATGATATTTTGTATCCTCTTGGCTTTCACTATTTTGATGAGGTTAAGCTTGCTAAGTTAGGGGTCCTGCTTACAGCGGTGCTTTCCCTCTTCAGTATGTTTTGGTTTGATAACATCATCGATACAGCCATTTTCGCTTTTTCCCTTTTTGCATCAAGCTCTTTAATTCCCTTGCTCGTCTCTCTAAACTCAAGGGGTAGGGAAGCCAAAGATGAGCTATCCGTATTGATAAGCATGGCTGGGGGAGGAACTACCGTTATTTTATGGAAGGTGCTTAATTTAGGTGATACCTCGATTTCCGTTCTTTATGGACTCATGGTTTCAGGAACCTTGTGGTTGCTATTCTCAGTGATGTTAAAACTTTTATTAGCTAAAAGAACGTTTTAGCTGCTCTTTGTAGGCTTGGTAGAGGTTAGAGTCTTGATAACAATCGAGGGGTATAACTTTTGTGCTATTATACAATTGCTTTTCTTGATAGTTTGATATAATATATAAGTGTAGCTGCTCGTTTCATTTTATGATAATCTTTTAGCATATTTGGGGATTGGAAATGAGCTGAGATGAGCTTAGCTAAGATTTCAAGGGGGGGTGGTTAGATGAGTAAGGAGCTTTACAGGAAGATGATTGACGAGACCGTAGGGGCAGCGAAAGCAGTGCTAGGTGTAATTAAGGAGAAGAGGGGAACGCAGTTTAAGCTGACCGATTGCAAGCCCTATGTTGATGCTGTTAACACTATGAAGCCAGCTGATGGGCAGAAGAAGGAGGTTATAGACCTTCATGTTCAGTCGGTTAACGCTCACTATGAGATCTTAAAGAGCCTAACCGATTATATCCGGCCAGAGGATGATCCCTTCGTTGAGCACTATCAGACGCCGCCTATACTTGAGATACTCTATGAGTTGGATCCTGAGTTTAAGAAGTCAATGTGGAAGTTCATTGATGCTATAGCAGAAAACAAGGCTCTGATCGGTCGTGAGGCGGCAAGAAGGTATGGTGGAATGTACGGTCTCACCTGCGTGGTTGACTTCGCGATGTCTGTTGGTTCCGTTCCCAACGTGGTTAATAGAATTCTCCAGAACCTTGATATCCCCAAGGATCACAAGAAGACGATACTGGCTTCCAAATCGTGGGGTATGAATACTTCCTACGGCTTAGGTGCTGCTTTTCGCGCTGCTGTCGAGAGTGGAAAGACGTTGGCTGAGGCCGAACAAGCGGAAGTTGAGCAACTTCAGTTCATTTACCGTGAGCCCGTTGAGGCCCAAGCTAAACTTATGGAATCCATAGGCCATAAGTCTTTTGATGTCCGCAAGTACATGAAGGAGTACAAGGAGCGCATGAGACCATATGTTGAGGCGGCGCTTAAGGCTGGCGTTCATCCTGGTAATATCGTTGTGGTTCCCGCTTACTGCGTTGGCGATGTGGGTCACCATATAGCTCAGTCTGCTTACAACATGTTCAAGGATGATGTGGCTTTTGCCATATATGAGTCCGTTACGCAAGTTATGGAGAACACGCTTTACAGAGCCCTTGAGAAGGATGCCATTAAGAGTGAGTGGGATGTGTTGGCTATAGCAACGGGCTCGACGGCGTGTGCCACAGTTTACATACTCTGGAAGGATGCCTTCACGGTGCCGATGGTCGTTGACCTGTTGGTTAAGAGGTTCTATAACTATGCTGCTATGAACCCGAAGCGCGGTGAGGCTGACGAGCTTCACAACGCTGACTTCTTAGACATGCTTGTCAGAGGCGAGAGCATACTTGATGTCGAACCAAAGGGTAGTGGCGGTAAGATAAGAGGTGTTGAGGTTGATCTTAGTCCCATTGACAAGAACGATGTTATATCCAATCCGCAGCGTTACACCTATCCTGGTTGTGCTATAACTCAGCGCTTCGCTGCGCTTATGAAGTTGGCAGACTTCCCATGCTACTTGACACCTGAGGTTGTAACAGCTACGATAATGACTAACATAATTGCTCTTAATCCTTCCAAGGTTCCTTCGCCAGTTAGAGGATGTAAGAACTGCGCTACCACGATGCTAATTAAGAGAAACGTTCCTTATGTTACTGGTGAAGGCAAGGGAGCTAAAGGATACTGCCAGTGGGATGTAGCTGTGTAAGGAGAGGTCTCTAACCTGAGAGATAAATCTCATAGTTATGGAGGGGTCTACCGCCGACCATCGATGGTCGGCGGTAGATTTTAGGATCATGATAGTAGTAGGTTTCAGCGTGAGAGCCACAATAGAGTCCCTTAAAAGGATAGGTGTTGAGGATTTAATAGCCATAGATTTTTTTGGAGATTGGGATTTGTATAAGCTAACTCATAGGGTTAGGATTGTTAGGAGTTTGAAAGAGCTGAAGGAGATTCTTCTTTTTCACTCCGAAGAGAGGATAATATACTCTTCTATCCTTGAAAACCACTTGGATATACTTAAGCCTGTTCAAGAGAGAGTCTTGGGTAATGGGGTTTCTGCTGTAAAGCTTGTTAGACCTGGAAAAGCTTGGTGGAGCTTAGCTACAAGCTTAGGTGTGAGGATCCCAAGGTTTTCGCTTGATGGTTTGACTGATGGATCTGAGTGGTTGATCAAACCCTTTAAGAGTGGTGGGGGGAGAAATATATACCTTTGGAGAAAGGGTATGAAGGTCAAAAGGGGTTATTACCTTCAGGAGTTCGTAAGGGGGAAGAGTATATCTTTTCTCTTTTTAGCCAATGGAAAAGACTTCCTTCCTTTAGGCTATACAAGGCAGCTTATAGGCTTCAGGGAACTTGGGGGAGATAACTTTAAGTGGTGTGGCAACATCTATCCCTATAGGATAGAAGGAAGTCTAAGGGATAGAATTGAAGATTGGGTTGGACGCATAGTGGAAAAATCTGGTCTAGTAGGCCTTAATGGTATGGATATAATCTTGGGAGAAGATGGGCCTTATATTATAGAGATAAACCCCAGATATACTGCATCGATGGAGCTTTTAGAGAGAGCCCATGATATCAAGCTCATGGAGATGCATCTTTTGGCTTGTCGGGGAGAACTTCCTGTCATCAATATAAGCGTTCCTGAAAGATATTACGGAAAAGGAATAGTTTATGCGGAGAGATCTCTCACTGCGTTTAAATGTGAAGAGATGTGGGAAAGGGGTTTTAGAGATATAACGCGTAGGGAAGAGATAGTTCCTAAGGGTAGACCTGTGTGTTCGATCTACTCTCAGGGAAAGGATGAGGATGAGGTTATAAGAGGGCTTTTGGAGGAAAAAGCGTGGCTTTATGAGAGGGGGGTAGAGGGGTGAGAGAATTCTGCTTGATAACGGGAAGAACCATTAAGCAAGGGATAACCCTTCACGATGGAAAAACCACGGAAGTTTACAGAAATGAAGTGGGTATAGTCTATCTTAATGGAGAAGATATGGAAGAGCTTGGGATTATCGAGGGTAGTAGCGTTTTGTTAAAAACTGATTATGGACAGGTGGTTGTTAGGGCAGTTAAAGGTGACCTTCCTAAGGGTATGGCATTCATGCCCTATGGGCCATGGGCCAACATGCTTACCTCGGCTAACACTCATGGGACGGGAATGCCGGACCTTAAGGGTATAAAACTTTATATTTACCCTGCCTGTGAAGAAGTATGGGATTGGAAGAGAGTGCTAGAAGAGGTGAAAAGTGTTGAAGGTTGAGAATGTTGTATGCCCTTTTTGCGGTTGCTTATGTGACGATGTGATAGTTTACGTTGAGGATGGAGCTATAAAAGGCGTAGAAAAAGCATGTAGCATAGGTAGGTCTCTCTTTCTCAAACATAGGGAAGATTTGTCCCTCCCTTCGATAGATGGCAGAGAAACTTCAATTGATGAGGCCATTAATGAAGCTGTTAATATCCTAAGGGATAAAAAGCATGTCCTTATCTATGGTTTGAGCTCCACGTCCATTGAGGCTCAAAGGAAAGCTTTAGAGTTAGCCGATTTAATCGGAGCTTCTATAGATCAAACGACCTCAATTTGCCATGGGCCAACCTCACTCGCTATTCATCAGACAGGCATCCCAACTTGTACCCTAGGTGAGGTTAAAAACAGGGCTGATGTGGTTGTTTTTTGGGGGTCTAATCCGCTGGAGGCTCATCAAAGACACTATGAGAGGTACTCTCTAATTCCCAAGGGAATGTTCGTCACCGAGGGAAGAAGAGGGAGGAAGTTGGTCGTTGTGGATGTCAGGCCTACCCCATCAAGTAGGGCTGCGGATATATTCATACAGGTAAGACCGGGAGAGGATTACGAGGTTTTAAATGCCCTGCGTTACATGTTAAAAGGGGGCAAGTTGGATGGAGAGGTAGGCGGCGTTAAGGTTGAAACTCTTAAAAGTTTGCTTGATATCATGCTTTCCGCTAAGTATGGAGTTATATTCATAGGTATGGGATTAACGATGACGAGGGGTAAATACCACAATGTTGAAGCAGCTTTATCACTAGCGATAGAGCTTAATTCTCACACTCGTTGGTCTGTTGTTGCGATGAGGGGGCACTACAATGTTAGCGGAGCGGGAATGGTCCTACTTTGGCAAACGGGCTTCCCTATGGCTGTTAACTTTTCCTTAGGATATCCTCGTTATAGCCCCGGGGAATACTCTGCTGTTGATTTGTTAAGGAGGAAAGAAGTAGATGCTGTTTTGGTTATAGCTTCTGATCCTGTAGCTAACTTTCCGCGGGAGGCCGTTAGGAACTTGCTCAGTCTTCCAATAATAGCTATAGATCCGAAAAGAAGCCTAACTACAATGGTCGCTAAGGTAGTTATACCTACGGCTAAGGTTGGGATAGAAACGGAGGGAACTGCTTATAGGATGGATGGGGTTCCTATTAGGGTGAAGAAGATTTTGAATTCCATATACCCATCTGATGAGGAGGTTTTAGACCGCATTATAGCCAAGATTAAGGGGGAAGAGAGAAATGCCTAATGATTCCCTGATTATAAAGGGCGGGATCGTTTATGACCCGTTAAACGGTGTTAAGGGAAGCATAAAGGATATTTACGTGAAGGATGGGAAGATAGTTGAAGATCTCAGTGAGGAAGCTGCCGAGGTAATCGATGTAACTGGGATGATAGTAGCGCCAGCCAACGTCGATATACACAGTCATATCGCTGGTCCTAAGGTGAACAGCGCTCGTCTGATGCGTCCCGAGGATCATCTTCGCGACCCGTTGAGGAGGAAAAACGGGCTACGCTCTGGATGTGGCTTCTCAGTTCCTACAACCTTCGTTACAGCCTACAGATATCTTCTCTTGGGGTATGGTACCGTCATGGATCCTGCGGTTCCACCGCTTAAGGCGAGGCATGCTTTAGAGGAGCTTGAGGATACTCCTGTTCTTGATAAGGGTATTTACATACTTATGGGAAACAACAACATTCTTTACTATCTTCTTAAGAAGGGGGATAAGAAGAGTGCTAAACTTTTCGCGGCATGGCTTCTTAAGTCAGCTGGGGGGTATGCCATAAAGGTTGTTAACCCGGGAGGAACCGAGAGCTTTAAATGGGGAAAGATCTTTAACTCCCTATCTGATGATACAATATGGGGCATAAAGCCTAAAGTTGTCGTAGATATATTAAATGAGGTCGCTTGCGAGTTTAAATTGCCCCATCCTGTGCATCTTCATACCTATAATATCGGCATTCCAGGAAGCTATAAGGCTGCCTTGGATACCATAAATGCTTTTAAAGATAATAGGCTTCATTTGGCCCATCTTCAATATTTCTGTTATGGAGGAGATAGCTGGGCCACCTTTAGATCTGAGTCAGTTAAGGTTGTTGAGGCCCTATCGAATTATGAGAACATCACAGCTGATATGGGGCAAGTTATCTTTGTGGATACAACTACAATGACCGCTGACACTCCCTGGGAGTTTACCCTTCATAAGCTAGCAGGGGGTAGATGGTCGAACTCTGATGTGGAGTTAGAAACGGGATCTGGAATAGTACCATACAGGTATAGGATGGATAATCTTGTTAACTCCGTTCAGTGGGCTGTAGGATTGGAAATAGCCTTGCTTTTGGGACCATGGAGGGTGTTTCTCACGACTGATCATCCTAACGGAGGTCCCTTTTACTTTTACCCTGAAGTTATAAAGTGGCTCACAAGCGCGGATGCTAGAAAAGAGATGATAGAGAAGATACATCCTAAAGCTAAAAAGAGAATTTATCTTCATAATATCGATAGGGAGTTCTCCCTTTATGAGATGATAACTATGCTCAGTGCAGCTCCGGCTAAGGCTCTGGGTTTGAAAGAGAAGGGGCATCTAGGAGCTGGAGCTGACGCTGATATAGCTATATATAAGCCTAAGGGGTCGGTGGCTGAGACCCTGTCGAGGGTCGAATATCTGATTAAGGATGGAAGAGTAGTGGTTAGGCATGGGGAGATAGTAGACGCAAGTTATATAGGAAGAATAATCAGAGTAGATACTGGCGTTGATGACAGCGCTCTAAGCAATGAAGTTCGTGAGCTATTTGATAAGTTTTACTCTGTGACTTTTTCCAATTATAAGGTAGAAGATGTCTACTTCAAGAGGGAGGTAGTTAAGCGTGTCGTTTAAGATGGACAAGATTAAAGACACGTTCGCTGAGGCCTTTAAGATGTATGGGGCTAGGATTATAATCACGGCCGTAAGTGAAAAATGGGCTTTAGAATCGGCTCGATCTTTCACAGGCTTTGCTACTTCGGTGATAGCCTGTGGTTGCGAGGCTGGGATAGAAAGAACCCTTTCCCCTGAGGAAACACCTGATGGCAGGCCAGGGGTTAGCGTCCTCATCTTCGCCATGTCGAGAAAGGGGCTCGAAGATCAGCTTTTAAGGAGAATAGGTCAGTGTGTTTTGACTTGTCCAACCACCGCTTGTTTTAATGGTCTTGAGTCAGAAGAAGTTCTCTCCATTGGTAAGTCTATAAGATTCTTTGGTGATGGCTATCAGATGAGCAAATTGCTTGACGGTAAGAGATATTGGAGAATTCCCGTTATGGAAGGGGAGTTTCTTATGGAGGAGAGTTATGGCGTTAAGAAAGCGATAGGAGGGGGTAATATATTGATCCTTGGAGAGAGCGTTGATGCGGTCCTTAGGGCTGCGGAAAAAGCCGTTGAAGCTTCTAGGAAAGTTAAAGATGTAATCTTGCCTTTCCCTGGTGGGATTGTTAGGAGTGGGAGCAAAGTTGGATCTAAATATAAGTTTCTTAAGGCTTCTACCAATACGGATTTTGTCCCGCAACTTCGCGCACATACTTCTGGCGATCTTCCCAAAGGAGTTAAGTCTGTTTTAGAAATAGTTTTTGATGGATTTAGTCTTGAGGCGGTTAAAGAAGCTATGCGTCTAGCTATTGAGGCAGCGGTTGAGGTTGAAGGCGTTATTCAAATAAGTGCTGGCAACTATGGCGGTAATCTTGGGCAGTATAACATCTACCTTAGAGAACTTTGGGAGGGGTCTTAGATGATAGTTCTTCAGCTTAAGGAAAGAGTTTTCTTGCCTCTTGAGGCAGAGGTTATAAGCGTAGATAAATTCGCTGAAGCTGGATCGGTTGACAGGATTTCTAAGCTTTCGGTTTTTTATGGAAGGGATAAGATGGAGCTTGGAGAGTTCTTTAAGATAGAGGGCTCTATAGAGGATGGTAGGATCTTGATTGAAGGAGATCTTAGTAAAGTTAAGAGGATAGGAAAGGATATGTCCTGGGGAGTACTGGAAATTCATGGTGATGTAGGAATGCATCTTGCGGAGGGGCTTAGGGGAGGGAAGGTGATTGTAAAGGGTAACGTTTCCGACTGGTTAGCTATGGGGATGTCCGGTGGTTTAATCTATGTGGATGGAAACGTGGGAAACCTCGCCTGTGCTTCTTATTGGGGGGAAAAAAGAGGAATAACGGGAGGGGTTGTCCTCATAAACGGTAGTGTCGGCGATGACCTCGGGAGAAGGATGAGGAGAGGAACTATAGTAGTGATGAAGGATGCGGGTGATTTCGCTGGGGCAGGTGTTATAGCTGGAACGTTGTTCATCATGGGTAAGGTTGGAAAAGCTCCTGGAGCGGAGATGAAAAGAGGAACGATAGTCTTATTGGAAGAGCCCTCGAGCATTTTGCCATCCTTTCGCTATAGTGGAGAGTTTAGGCCTTATTTCGTAGATTTCTACATATCTTATCTTGAGAGAAATTTCCCAATAAAGTTTCCAGATAAGCTAAGGGGATCGTACTTCAGGAGGTATATGGGAGACTTTCTTCAACTTGGTAAGGGGGAGATTTTAGTATGCTTAGATTAAACGAAAAGGCTTGGGAGATCCTTCAGGAGATGATCGATAATAGCGAAGCCTTGAAAATAAGGGTTCATCGCTCTCAAAGAGGGGCTATTCTCGTAGATGCTGGGGTTGAGTGTCTGGGTTCTCTTAATGCTGGTTTATTGGTTTCAAGGATGCTTCTTTCTGGGCTTGGTGATGTTAGGATTACTTTTCAAGGTGGGGTTCCCTATGTTCAAGTGATGACGGATTACCCTCTTTACGCTTGTATGGCTTCTCAATATGCAGGATGGAGCATCTCCATAGGGAAGTTCTTCGCCATGGGTTCTGGACCAGCGAGGCTTTTGGGAAGCAAAGAGCCATTGATAGAGGAGTTTAATTGGAAAAGTAAGGAGGATAGAGGGGTACTTTTTCTTGAAACTAGTAGGTTTCCTCCAGAAGAGGTCGTAGATTATATATCTGAGAGCTGTGAACTTCCTCCAGATAGATTAGGGATAGTTTTTGCTCCTACGGGAAGCCTTGTTGGGGCGGTTCAAGTTACTGCACGTGTAGTTGAAACGGGGATTCATAAGATGCATGAGATAGGCTATGATATAAGAAAACTAGTTTCGGCTATGGGAATGGCTCCTATACCTCCCTTGGGTAAGGATGATCTCGAAGCTATAGGTAGGACTAACGATGCAGTTATATATGGTGGTAGTACGTTTTATTTTGTAAGTGATGATAGTGATCTTTCTGATTTGATAAGTAGGATTCCTTCTTCGAGCTCTGAAAGTTATGGTCTACCCTTCTTGGAGCTTTTTAAGAGAAGCAACTACAAGTTTTATGATATGGACCCGTTGCTTTTTAGCCCAGCAGAGGTTACTATAGTTTCCATACTAACTGGAAGGGCTTTTAAAGCGGGGAAAGTTAATTTAGAGCTTCTAAGAGCTTCCTTTGGCTATGAGATTGGCGATAGTTAGTTCTGGTAAGGGATGGCAGAGCGAGGAGCTTAAAGACGCAGCTCTAAAAAGAGGCTGGCATGTGGATTTTGTATCTCCCAGGGCGTTTTCTATATCTCTTCCATCCTTTGAGTTTTATAGTTTGGAAAGCGATTTACTCGGATATGACGCCTATCTTGTTAGGTCAATACCCATTGGTTCCCTTGAGCAGATCATCTTTAGACTTGATGTTCTTTATGCACTTGAGATGGTGGGGAAGCCTGTTATTAACCCTTCATTTGTTATAGAGAAGACAGTTGATAAGCTTTACACCTCTATGCTTCTTTCTAGAGAGGGTATTTTAACCCCTAAAACGGCGGTTGTTGAGCGCTTTTCTGATGCTATAAGGTGGTACAAACTCCTTGGAGGGGATGTGGTTATTAAGCCCATATTTGGATCTAACGGCTTGGGCATAATGAGGGTAGATAATGAGGATTTGGCTCACAGGATATTCAGGTATCTTGAGCTTGGAAGATATGTTTTTTATCTTCAGGAGTTTATCCCTCACAATGATGAGGACATAAGGGTTTTTATGGCCCGGGGTGAGATAGTTTCCGCTATGATTAGAAAGGGTAGTTTTTGGAAGACCAACATATATCAGGGAGCGGTTCCTATGGCCTTCGACGTTCCCAAGGAAATGGAGAGGATCTGCAAGAGGGTTTTTGAGCTCTTTAAGGCTGATTATTTGGGTATAGACATAGTTTTTTCTGAAAAAGGAGAGATGTATCTCCTTGAGGTTAATGGAATACCTGGATGGAGGGGATTGCAATCGGTGACAGAAAAGAGGATAGCAGATGTTATTCTGGACTGTGTGGAGAGGAGAATAAGCTCTTAATAGCTAAGGCGGCTCAACTCGCTTGTCTTCTTGAGGTAAGCGCTCCCAAGCCGGGTAACGTATATCCCTTCAAGAGATTCCCTGAAATGGGGTACGAGGACTTCCTTATAGCTGCTTCTAATCTGGGTTTCATTATTTACACTTATTTGGATAAGCTGGGGGTTGGAGAGCTGATATATAGAATCATAAGCTCTACATATGAGGCAGTAAAAACCAACGTTAATTTAGGGATAGCTCTACTTCTTGTCCCGCTCGCTAAAGCTTACTGGAAAGACTCTGAGGAGTTTCGCTCTTCATTAAGGGGTGTTTTAGACTCTTTGACCGTTGAGGATTCAAGATGGGTTTATAAGGCCATAAGGATGGTTTCACCCGGCGGTATAGGTAGGTCTAGCATAGCAGATGTGAGTGAGGAACCTAATATAACGCTGAAGGAAGCGATGGAAATAGCAAGCGAAAGGGATTCTATAGCTTATGAATATGCCTCCGATTACAAGATCTCTTTCGAGATAGTTTATCCTTGTCTTAAAACCTATAAAAGAGAAGGAATGAGCTGGGAAGATGCTATTGTCCAAGCTTATCTCGATCTTTTAGCTGAGGTTCCTGATACACTCATAGCGAGAAAATATGGTATGGAAGAGGCCATCAAGGTTAGCGAGAGAGCTAAGATCATCCTGAGCTTGGGTGGAGTTAAAACTGCAGAGGGTAGGGAGGCTATAAGGCTCTTTGATTTAGAGTTAAGGGAAGGTAAAGTCAAAAGGAATCCCGGGACTTCGGCTGATTTGATTACATCAGGGTTAATGCTTTATCTTTTGTTAGAGAAGGAAAGGATCTAAATTCAGAAGGGGGTGTTAAAAGTGGGGAAAAAAGTGGTTTTCTTCTTGAGTACAGATAAGTATCCGAGCCCCTTTGACGTTTTGGTGATATACGATGCTGGAGCTGACGCGGTCGTTCCCTGTGGAGGATTGGAGCTTGACGATGTTAGGGATCTCGTCTTGGATGCCATGTTTCCCCGTGGACCTAAGGGAATAGTCGATACCACTATATTCATAGGCGGTAAGGATGTGGATAAGTGTGAGAAGGTTTTAGATATAGCTAAAAGAGCGATGTTTCCACCCTTTGAGATCGCTATCGCCTTTGATCCTGCTGGGGCCTGCACCACATCTGCCGCTATGGTTGCCAAAGTAGCGAAGGCTGTTAAGGAAAAATTAGATAAGTCGCTTTCCGATATTACTGTCACGATATTGGCAGGTTCTGGAGCAGTGGGGTCGAGGGCTGCCTTATTGTTCGCTAAGGATGGTGCAAGGGTGGTGGTTGGTGCTTCTAGAGTCGAAGCAGCTCAAAAGGTCGCTAAGGAAGTGAATGAAAAGATAGGTGAAGAAAGGGTTAGACCAGCCTTTGTTCCTCGTTCTATAAGTGAAGATAAAGGAGAAACCTATGAGGCTTGTAAGGACTCTGACGTTGTAGTTTCAACCGCTGCTCCAGGTGTAATTAAGCTTCCCTTAGAGATACTTAAGAAGCTTGATAAGTGCAGGGTTGTAGCTGATGTGAATGCTGTTCCACCCTTAGGTATTGAGGGGCTTAAAATGGATTCAGATAGCGAAGAGTTAATTCCGGGAGTCTATGGGATAGGTCCTTTAAGCATTGGGAACGTTAAGCTCCAGGCAGAGCTAAAGCTCATTGAGAAAGCCATTAACTCGAAGAAAGGTGTATTTGGTCACGAGGAGGCCTATGACTTAGCTAAGGAGTTGGTTGGGGTATAAACTTATGAAGGGTAAGACGGTTCTTTTAACCGGTAAAATAGCTGAGGTACCCCTTCGTAGAGCTGTTGAGGAGTTTAAGGATGTAGAGGTTATTGCCCTTAACATTGGAGTAGCTGCTTTTATGACCACTGACTTTATACTCAGAAACTATCTACCAAAAGCTGATGTTTCAAGGGTTATCGTATCAGGGATGTGTAAGAATGTAGATGTCGATACTCTAAAGAGGAAGTGGAATTGCGAGGTTCAAAAAGGACCCCAAGATCTTAAGGATGTTCCAGATTTCTTGCTCGGAAAGAAGCCGGGGAAAAGAGATCTAAGAGAATATAACATAAAGATATTTGCTGAAATTGTAGATGCTCCTAGACTTTCTCTCGATGAGATATTAAAGAAGGCTGAATATTATCGCAAGTGTGGTGGAGATATAATAGACTTAGGTTGTATTCCTGGAGAGACCTATGAAAGCGTTAGAGAGGTCGTTTCAGCTCTAAAAAGGGAGGGGCATGTTGTAAGCATAGATAGCTTTGATGAGAGAACAATAAGGATGGCTGATGATGCTGGCGTTGACTATGTGTTGAGCTTGAATAGTCATAATATGAGGCTGGCTAGAGATCTTAATGCCTGTCCAGTTATAGTTCCTGACTTTGATGATCTTACGCTTGACTCCCTTAAGAGGAATGTGGAGATCTTCCTGAGCTTTGCGGGGGATAAGCCTTTCATAATAGATCCAATTATCGAGCCCTTTAACGTCGGCTTTGTTGAATCTTTAGTTAGATATAGGGATGCGAGAAAGGCCTTTCCAGGCGTCAGCATGCTTATGGGTATAGGGAATCTCACCGAGTTAACAGATTCTGACAGCCATGGTATAAATATGGCCTTAACATGTATGGCTCAGGAGATAGGGGTTGATTATGTTTTAACAACGGAGGTTATAAGCTGGGCTTGGAATAGTGTTAAGGAAGTAGATATCGCTCGAAGGATCTCCTACTTTGCCCATAAGGAGAAGCTTCCTCCTAAGCATGTAGATTACTCTCTAGTTATATTAAAAGACTCTCCCTTCGAATCTTTTACTAAGGATGAGCTTTACGCTATGCGTAAGGAGATAAGGGATAAAAACTGGAGAATATTCACATTGACTTCTGGTGAAATCTGTGTTTTTAATAAGGATAAATTCATTGTCGGTAAGGATATAAAGGAGATCTTCGACGAAATGGGTGTGGAGGACCCTTCCCACGCCTTTTATATCGGGAGGGAGCTTTATAAAGCTAAGCTGGCGATCTCTTTAGGAAAAAGATACGTTCAGGACCAGCCCTTAAGATGGGGGTATATGAACTTGGATGAGTAAAGATAAGGTGGCTTGGGGGATAACTGGCGCGGGAGCCTTTTTGAGGGAGTGCGTCGATATAATACTATCCATTCCTAAGGAAAGAATTGATATCTTTCTTTCTAAAGCGGGGGAGGAGGTACTTAAGATATACAGACTTTGGGATTCCCTGAAAGGTTATAATCTGGTCCTTGATAGAAGCGCTAGCTCTCCCTCCTGTGGTTTTTTCTATTCAGGTCTTTATTCCGTCTTGGTTGTGGCACCGGCCACGTCAAATACAGTTGCTAAGATGGTCTGTGGTATAGCAGATACACTTATAACCAATATCTTCGCTCAAGCTGGTAAAGCTGGCATACCTTCCATAGTTTTGCCAACCGATGTTGATGAGGGTTTAATCTCCTTCTCTCCCTCGGGTAAGAAAATAACACTTAACAGGCGTAAGGTGGATGAAGATAATATATCTAAGCTTAAGGAGATGGAAGGGGTTCGAATAGCTTATTCTCTGAGGGAGCTTAAGGATGCGTTGAGGGAATTAGGGCTATGAAAATAGTGATAGCTACTACCAATGAGGGAAAGCTTAATGAGATAAGGGCCTTCCTTGAGGGAGAGATATCTGATGAGGTAAGGTTCTTGTCCCTGATGGATTTCTCACATATACCTGAGGTTGAGGAAAAAGCCAAAACTATAAAAGGAAATGCTCTTATTAAGGCGAGGGCTTACTCTAGGGCTCTTGGACTTCCTGTAATAGCGGAGGATAGCGCTCTCGAGGTAGAGGCTCTAGGTGGTGCTCCAGGAGTATATTCTTCGCGTTATGGTAGAACCGATGAAGAGAGAATAAGAAGACTTTTAAGGGAGCTAAGCGGTGTTCCCTTAGAGAAAAGGGTTGCGCGCTTTAGATGCGTTATGGTCTTGGCTTTGCCTTCTAAAGAAGAGTATATTTCTGAGGGTAGCGTAGAAGGTTATATATTAGATTCTCCCCGAGGAAAGGGTGGTTTTGGCTACGATCCTGTGTTTCTTTACCCCCCGCTTGGGCGGACCTTTGCTGAAATCTCAAAAGAGGAGAAGCTTTCGGTCAGCCATCGGGGAAAGGCTTTAAAGGAGCTTGTCAAGTTCGTTAAGCTAATCCATCTTGAGTATTTGCTTAGTTCTTTTGATCGCGTTGCGATTGCTCTTTCTGGAGGGGTCGATAGTTCCTTTCTCACTTTTTGTGCTAAGAGGTCTTCAAATAAGGTCTGGGCCCTTTTCGCTGACACCCCACTTGTGAGTGAGGAGGCGCGCCTCAGGGTTAGAAAGGTTGCTGAAATCTTAGGTGTGGATTTGGTTTCTCTTGATTTAGACCTTCTCTCTTTAGATCAGGTAAAGGGTAACTCTCCCTCAAGGTGTTATCACTGTAAGAGAGCTATGTATGAGCTTTTCCTTAAGTGGGCCAAGGAGGAGGGAGCTGTGGTTTTAGATGGAACCAATTTCTCTGACTTGGCTGAAGATAGACCAGGTTTAAGAGCGCTTGAGGAGCTTAACGTGCTTTCTCCGCTTAAGGTTGTTAAGCTTACCAAAGATGAGATAAGGAGGTTGTCGAGGCATTTTAGGCTTTCCTTTTGGAATCAGCCCTCTGGAACATGTCTTGCAACCCGGTTTCATAAGGGAATCTCCTTAGAAAACTCTATCTTAAGGAAGGTGGAAGAGGCAGAAGCCTATATTAAGCTCCTGGGGTTTAAAGTGGTCAGGGTTAGGGTTGATCAGCCTGACCTTTGTAGAGTGGAGTTAGGGAAAGATGAGATTAAGAGAGCGCTGGACCCCTCTATATATGAAGGCATTGTCAGGGAACTGAAAAGGATAGGTTTTAGCAGGGTATCACTGGATCTTGAGGGTTATGGAATTTAAATTTTCAATTGGTTTTACTCTTGACTTGTTTTAAAATTTCAGTTTATAATCCTTTAAAAGGAGGTGATGATATGGACCTGAAGGCTTTTTATAAGCTAAGTTATGGTATGTATGTAGTGTGTTCTTTCAAGGGAAGCAAGTTAAACGGTCAAATAGCTAATACGGTATTTCAGGTTGCAAATGAACCGCCTAAACTTGCGGTTAGCTTAAATAAGATGAACTTGACTTGTGAGCTTGTCAGAGATTCCGGGGTTTTTTCTGTATCTGTTCTTTCTAAGGATACGCCTTTAAAGTTCATAGGGCACTTTGGTTTTAAGTCGGGAAGAGAGATAGATAAGTTTGGTGGGGTGGATTTTAAGTATATTATGGGGAAAAGCGGTGTACCCATTGTTATTGAAAACTCCCTATCATACTTTGAAGTTGAAGTGGAGAGTGAAACTGACGTTGGGAGCCATCTCTTATTCGTTGGGAAGGTCTTAGAGGCTGAAGCTATAAGAGAAGGGGAGCCCATGACTTATGCTTACTACCATGAAGTTAAGAGGGGAGGAATACCTAAAACGGCTCCCCATTACTTGGAAAGGGAGGTTAAGAAAATGGGTAAGTATAGGTGTCTGGTTTGTAACTACATATATGACCCTAACGTTGGAGATCCTGATTCTGGAATAAAACCAGGAACGCCCTTTGAGGAGCTTCCCGATGACTGGTTCTGTCCCGTATGTGGTGCTGGTAAGGATCAATTTGTTAAGGAAGAATAAAAGATAGGGATCGTTTGAGGGAAGGTGGCTACAAGCTTAAGAGCCTCGTTTTTAAAGGGTCAAGCTATCTTTAGTATGGCTTGGCCCTTTAAAATAAACCTTTAGGAAGGCAAGTAAAATGACAAGCTATATCTTACTGATTTTACTGATATTACAGATATTGATAATTTTGAAGCTTTTTCTAAGTCGTAAGGATGAAGCTCCTGCTTTGGAAGGAATTTTTTACAAGCTATGGCAAAGCACGGGAATCGATAAAACCATAGGGGAGCTTAGCGTTTATCTAAAGGAACTCAAAGAAACCTCTAAGTCTTTTGAAAGGATCTTTCGTATACCTCAGGAGCGTGGCGCTTTGGGAGAGATAGCGCTTGAAGGAGTTTTGGCTGATCAGCTTCCTCCCGATATGTTTGGCATAAGGGAGAGAATTTTGGAGGGGAAAGTTCCAGATGCTTATATAAGATCTCTAGAAGGTATTATATGCATAGATTCTAAGTTTCCTCTTGATAATTATATTAGGATGAGAGAAGCTTCGGATCAAAAGGATAGGGAACTTTATAAGAAGAAGTTTTTGGAGGATGTCAAGCTTCACTTGGGTAAGATAGAGAGGGACTACATTCATCCCGAGCTTGGAACTGCTCCCTTTGCGTTTGCTTACCTGCCATCAGAATCTATATACTGGTTCTTAGTTAATGAAGCCTTCGATCTTGTTAGGGAGTATATAAAGAGGGGAGTTCATATAGTTTCTCCCCTTACCCTGTCTCATAGGGTTGAGCTTATAAAGGTGGGGGTTCAGACCAGAAGGATATCTGAGAAAGCAGAGAAGATAAAGAGAGAGTTAGAGGTACTTTCTGAAAGTTTTAAGAAGCTTGACGAAACTTGGAAGGTCTTCTATGAAACTCATCTAAGAAATCTCTGGAATAAGGCGGGCGAAGTAGACTTTTGCTATAGGGAGATTAGAGGAAAGTTGGATAGACTGAGTAAGGGTTTATAAGCTTGGCATCGATAATTCCAATCTGCATAATCCCTCTTCCTTTCCCATGATATAAAGTATATCTCCATCCTGAAGGATTGTTTTTGGGTCTGGGAAAAGAAGTTCCTCGTTTCTCTCAATCGCTATAATAAAGCAACCTGTTTTTCTTCTTAAGTCTAACTCCTCTATGCTCCTTCCCGAGAAGCCTGAGTTGGCGAGTCTTAGCTTTCTTAGGAAAAAGGTTCCCTTTTTGCTTGCTATTTCCAGCAGGTCCATTAAGTTCGGATTCATTATTGCCATGTAAACCCTTTTTGCCATGTCTTCATAAGGAGAAAAAAGCACATCAACGCCAGCTCTTCTTAGCTTGCTTTCCCCTGTTGGGCTTCTTAAGATAGCT